>Ga0214163_1000138_pt1 | contig 32647 bp, 11 predicted proteins | sample LakMenepilimnion_2_FD_153001 | JGI IMG/M metagenome (GOLD analysis project Ga0214163, IMG submission 153001) | Freshwater microbial communities from Lake Mendota, WI - Practice 15JUN2010 epilimnion v4 | ecosystem: Environmental > Aquatic > Freshwater > Lake > Epilimnion/Euphotic zone | place... | reverse complement strand
TTAAATTCCCAGATTCATACCATTGGTTATTTGAACTCGCAGAACTGGTCAAGGTGACCGAGGTTCCCGCACAAACTGCCCCTGCCGCCGATGAACTGATAACAGGTGCCGCAGGAGTTACAGGCTGTTCATTAATCACATACGTACCTGTGGTTTTGCTTGAACAACCTAAAGCCCCATCGCGTACATACACGTAATAAGTATTTGGAGATAACCCGGTGAAATTAACGGATGTTTGGAATGTATTTCCATCGATACTATACTCAAATGGAGATCCTGAAGGACCATTGCCTGTAGGGCTAACGATCGTGAGTGAACCTGTCGAAACGGTACAAGTTGTTTGTGTAATATTGACAATGGCTGGAGCTGGAATACCCGGCTGAGGATCCACGACAATTGAGGCTGGAGCGCTCACACAACCCAATGCATTTTTCATGTACACCGAATAGGTTCCCGGGTTTAAGCCGCTAAATACATCTGAGCTTTGGAAATTAACCCCATCGATGCTGTGCGTATATCCAGCCGCTGAATTAATAATATTAATCGTTCCCGTAGCTAAGGTACAAGTTGGATGAACCACATAGGCCCGAGGAGTTACTGGAGTAGCGGGTGCGGAATTAATCACTGCGTTCGTGGCTAAACTTTCACATCCTGCTCCGGCCATCACGGAAACTTGATACGTTCCTGGAGCTACCCCTGCAAAGGCACGGCTCGACTGATAATTGATTCCGTCTATGCTGTAGGTATACGAAGCGTCGGTTGGCGTACTAATGGTAATCGTACCTGTCGTCTGCCCACAAGCGGGTTGAATTAAAGTGACTTTTGGTGCTATTGGTTTTGCAGGTTGCGCGTTGATCGTCGCTGCCAAATTTGCCGTACAACCTAAACTATTTTTAACGGTTATGGAATAGGTTCCTGGGTTTAATCCGGAAAGCGTAGGTGAACTTTGGAAACTGATTCCATCGGCGCTATACGTATATCCGGCACCTGTAGGACTGCCCACAACCACATCTCCGGTGGCAATTAAACAGGTGGTTTGAGTAATCGTCAAAGAAGGTGTGGAAACCGAAGCGCTCACACTTACCTGAATCTCAGAGCGTGGACTTTCAGAACCACTAACCGTTTGGCTTACAAAATAGGAGGTAGTCCCCACCGTAGCGGTGCTCGGAGTAGGAGCTGTGGTCGTCGCTGTTCCTCCCGTGGAAGTAGTGTACCATTTTAAACCAGTACCTGAGGCGGTCAATGTCGCTGGAACTGCGTTTTGACAATAGGCAATAACATTTCCATTGATTCCTGTATTCCCTGAAATATCGGGTCCATTGGGAATGATCGTCACGGTCACTAATTGGCGTGGGCTTGCACACGAAGAACCATTGCGGTCAAATTGATCCACGTAATAATTCACAACGCCTACCGGACTGGTTAGTGGCAAAACTGGGGCACTCAAAAGGGTGCCAGCGGAAGCTGCATCCCACCAACGAAGCTCATATCCATTTGAACTTACTGCGCTTAAAGCCGTAGGAGTGGCTCCCAAATTATATTGCTGGTTACTTGAACTCACACCAGGAGCTGGTATACTCACGATGGTCAGCGCATCCTCTGCCGCGCTAGAACTGAAACAGCCTGCGGTTGATTTGGCAAATAAATAATATCGTGTTGTCCCTGCGGCCGTTCCAGCTGGAATAGTCGTAGGCGAAAGAACCGCACTGTTTGAGGCTGTTCCAAGGTGCCATTCATATGCAATACCCGAAACTGGTGCAGGTTGAATACTGGTTAAATCAAAGGAATTATCGATGCAAATCGTCTGTGCATTTTGCTTCAAAATAGGAGTGCTAGGCAAAGGATTCACGGTAACGGCCGTCGCTGAACTAGTAGCCACGCAACCAGTAGTCGCATCTGTAACCTTCACCGTATAATCACCTGAAACGGTCGGGGTATAATTGGCACTCGTGATTCCACTCAACGCATTTCCAGACAGCATCCACTGATAGGTGCCTCCGCCCGTTGCATGTAACAGCACGGGTTGGTCTGCACAAAAAGCAGCCACGGATCCTTCGGTGATTGAAGCGGTAGGCAAAGGATTAACGGTGACCGTTACGGGCATAGTCGTGTTGGTTGCTCCACCTAAACTCAGTCCGTCAAAGGCCGTACCATCCTGTTTTAAGAAACAAGCCCGGTATTGACCTGTTGTGGTAACTGTGATAGAAAGTGCGGCTGTTGGCGAGCCAATCACATCCGTTGTAAGTGGTCCATTAAACCACTGAATTTGCGTTGCTCCAGCAGGTAAGGTCGTCGAGATAACGACACTACCTCCTTGGCAAAATACCGTAGATCCATTGGCCGATGCATCTGGAATGGCGGTAATATCGGTAGGGGTAGAATAGGCCTCACAACCGAAAGCCGTAATGACTTTCACTCGGTAAGTGCCTGTGGCTGTCACCGAATAAACCTTGCTTGTGACGGATAAGCTAGTCCAATTTCCATTCTCCAATTTCTCCCATGAATAGGTATAGGTTTGACCTGCGGGAGGGTCATTGGCGGTTAAGGTCGTAGATCCAGTCGTTCCTAAAATAACGGAATTTCCTTGCGTGATGCTGGCCGTCGGCAATGGATTTACCGTAATGGTCGTGGCACTCGCCGAGCTAATGGAACATCCCCCATCCAAATACGCTTCTACGCTATAAGCCCCTGAGCTATTCACAAGTAGAGTTGATGTGGTCGCTCCGCCAATCAAAGTATTATTTAAATACCAACGGTAATTAACTCCCGTTGTACTACTGCTAGCCGTCAATGTGGTATTGGAACCACTACAAAAAGAGGTCCCTGCACTAGAGGTAATGGTCGGAGCTACCGGAGTTGGATTTAAAGTCGCTTCCATACTGACAGTCGATCCACAGACTACAGTTCCTATTTTAGAGGTGATGACGCATCTGAATTTCGCGTTACTCGCCGACAACGGTGCGGCGGAAAGATTTAACGTGGAGGTAAGGTAATTACTTAACGTAACCCCAGTTAAAGCAGAAGCTGCGTTAGAAGCGGAAATTGCGGTCCAGGAAGCGGTGCCTGCCAACTGGTATTCCCATTGATAATTGTAATCTAATCCGGTAACGGTAGTCGTAGCGACGGTAAAACTCGTGGCAGCAGTCGTACATAATGTGCTATTGGACGGCTGCAAAGCAATAACCGGAGCTGGAATGACGGTCAATGTTGCGATGTCACTGGTAGTCGTACATGAACCCACACTAGGTGTAATGACTACTTGGTACTTAGCATTATTCAACCCAATCACGGCGGTCCCCACGGTTAAGGTAGCTGTATTGAAACCCGTATAGGTATTGCCCGCATCTAAACTTGTTGCATTGCTAACGGTAATGTTTGCCCATGTATTTCCTCCATCAACACTTCTTTTCCATTGATACGTAAAATTCACGCCTGTAATTGCTGTGGCTGGAGCCGCAAAAGTCGTACTCGTCGCATTTAAACATACAATTTTATCCGCTGGAGGAGTAGCAATCACGGGTTTTGGACTAATCACGACCGAGGCGACCGCCGAACAGTTATCTGTATTTTTATAGGTAATGCTGATCGTGCCACCTTGGGTGTAAGTAGATACCGGAGTCACAAGACCCGTGGAACTAACTGTGGCAATGGCGGTATTTGAGGATAACCAAGGAGATGTAAGTGCAGGACTTGGGGTACCGGTGAGTTGGCTTGTAGCCAAAGAACCGCAAAGTGCCAAAGTTCCCGAAATCACAGGCAATGCTTTTACACTGACGCTTTGAGTGACGCTACATCCTACGTTATTGGTATACGTTAGCACTGTTGTTCCGGCACTTAAACCCGTGAAAGTGGTTCCTGTAATTACGCCAACAGCCGTATTGGATGAAATCCAAGGTAAAGAAGTGGCGGCAGTGGCGCTACCTGTCAAGGCAATCGTTCCATTTAAACAAACGGTATTGGTGCTTGAAATCGTAGGGTAGGCATTAACGGTCAACGTAGCTGCCGCACTCGTTAACGTTAAGCCTGATGCTGTCGTAATCACACAAGTATAAGTCCCATTATCAGCGGTTGTAGGGGCAGTGAAAAGTAAATTGGCACTCGTTGCACCGCTAATAATCGCGCCATTAGCAACCACTGTGGTTCCTTTCATCCACTGATAAGTCAGCGCTTCTGGGCTATTGACCACTACACCTAAAGTTCCATTTAATCCTTGGCAAATCGTCGCGTTTGTAGGCTGAGTACTTAAAACGGTCAACTTAGCCACGTTTGAAGTTACGCTACAACTGTTGGCATATCCGACTTCACAAGTATATGAACCCGAACTTAATGCGGTAGGGCTAGCAATCGTATAGGTAGCTGTCGAAGCACCTGAAATCAAAACCCCATTTCGATACCATTTATATAAAATCGTTTTCCCGGTTTGGGCGGCTGAGGTAGCCACCGTAAAGGAGACGGAGGTACCAGCTGCTACAAATCGACTAGTCGGCTGGGTCGTAATGCTCGGAATGGTGGTAACCACCAAAGCGTTTGCCGCATAGGTAGAGGTATATGAAATGGTCCCATTATCTACAGCGGTTTCGAGTGTATTTAAAAATCCGTTCGTACCAAAACTACCTGTCAAAGGAACAGTAGTTGTAGCTGAAACAGCACCAGCTTCTACCCCATCGTTACAACCATCCCCATCTGAATCAATATCGAAGCGATTAGGAATTCCATCACCGTCGGTATCAATATCCACGCCACCACTTAATTCAGCGGTATCTAAAACCCCGTCATTGTCATCATCGATATCATTAGAATCTATAATGCCATCCCCATCATAATCCCCACAGTTTTGAATATTTTTTAATTTAGCAAAAGAATACGTGGACGAATATCTAATCGTTCCAGTGGTACCTGATTCATAATCATTCAGCAAACCATTTCCATTGGTATCAGTGCCCGTTGGGTAAGTCGTTAAACTTCTAGCCGTCGTGCTGCTTCCTGCTTCGATCGCATCCGCACAACCGTCTCCGTCAGAGTCTAAATCTAAACGGTTAGGTATACCGTCACCATCTGTATCTAAACTTTCATTAGCAGATGCAGGTGCACTCGTACATAAGTATCCAGAACCAGCTTCTATGACCATTAAGGATAAATCCGTTGCTCGATCAGCTGTATGCGCAATGGCTATCGTATGAGTCGTTGAAGTAGCTACAAATGACAAAGTAACCGTTTGTTGCGTTGCTTGAAGCAACTGATCCGGTGCTTGAGAAACCTGTGCTCCATCTCTTAATAAAACAAATCTAGCGGCTGTAGGTGTAGTTTCATAAGTCACTGCGTTTGCAATGCCTTGACTATGCGTAAATGCCCCTCTAAATGAAATATAGTATGTTGTTCCTACGGTTAAACAATTAAGTGTTTGTTGGAAGGCTTCCCCATAAGGCGCCCAACCTCCAAGTGATCCACTTCCACCTTTACTCATTCCGTAAATAAAGAACGTACTAGCATTTGAGGCTGGAAATAATACACTAGATAAAGTCGCTTGTGGACCATAACTATTTACCCAACTTCCCTGATTAATATCTACAGAGCCACCATTCGCAAAATTTGACCATCCTGTAGGCGGCGTTCCAGTTGCAGAAGCTGAAGCAGATAAAGAAGGATTTACAACACAAGCTGGAGATAACACGCAACCAAATGGACCATTTTCCACTGTATCCAAAACGCCATCGTTATCGTCATCTATATCAATTACATCCTTAATGCCATCACCATCCGTGTCGACACAAGCTATGATCGCATTAAATACGGCATAGTTTGAATACGTAGACGAATAATTTATTTTTCCAGATGATGTACTAGATTCATAATTATCTAGTAATCCATTTTTTCCATTGGTATCTGTACCAGTTGGATAGGATGTTAAACTTCTTGCGGTAGAACTGCTTCCTGCCTCGATCGCATCCGCACAACCATCGCCGTCAGAATCTAAATCTAATCGATTGGCAATGCCATCATTATCCGTATCTAAATCGGTGCAAGTTAAAATAGCAGGGCGCGTAGCATCGGTTAAAATAATACCCGTTAATGAAGATGCCCGGTAAGAGCTAAGCGCAAGTTTATAATCTGAAACTTGTCCTTGGAATGTTTTTCTGGTGATTCCATTAATGGCTACAGTGACCATGCCTGAAGTAGAAATATCAATACTTAAGACGTCTGTTGGCAAAATAGCCACAGCATTAGGATCCCATGTCGTTAGAAAATATCCATAAATGGTTGTTCCCGTTCCATAAAATTTATATGCATCGTCCACCCAATTACCTGGAGTTTGTGCAGTTGCAGCGGGCAGTAAGCCAAACATTTCAAAGCCCGTTGTAGAGGCATGATTAAATTTTAAAGAGATGGGAAGTTTAAGATTTTCAATAGAATAAGATGATTTCCAAGCATCGCCACCAGCTGTAGTTAAGCTATTTGTGGTTTTAGCTGTTATAGCACTTCCATTAAAGGTTAAAGTATTTAAATTAATTCCACTATCAAAGCAATTTGCTTGTTCACTCGTATCCAACACCCCATCATTGTCATCATCTAGGTCAAACATATCAGCCACACCATCACCATCCGTATCTTTACAAGCATTCATTGACGCATTTATTGCGTAATCATAGGTGTAAGTTCCTTTATAAATACCTGATCCACTAGATGTTTCTACACCATTGGCAAATCCATTCGCATCATAAGGACCAGGAATTACGCTCGTTGATAATTTGGTGGCATTTGAAACTCCGGAAGTTGAAATGGCCGTTGTCCCTGCTTCCACGGCATCTGGACAACCATCGCCATCACTGTCTAAATCTAAACTGTTAGTTTTGCCATCATTATCAAAATCAGCTGATGTACAAACAAATTCTTTAAAGTGAATTTCGGTGGCCCATCCACCACCAGAAGCCGCATTAATTCCTAAAACTCGATAAAATTTATATGCGGTTGTATTGGAAGGGAAATTAGCAATATTGGAGTTGAAATTTGATAAACCTCCGCTCGTTGAAGTAGACACATCATTATACGTCAATGTACCTGTAACATCTACCCAATTGGTATTATCTGTACTTCCTTGAATTTTGTACGTAGACGTTGTAGAAAAAAGACGTTGATTTTGATAATGCCCAATTTCTAAATAGGTTAAAACCTTAGGACTAGGAAATTCAAAATTGAACCAAGGACCATTTAAAGTACCAGAAGGGGCACTAACAACATAAACGTTATTATCCACCCCATCGATTAAATTAGCGATGGTGTTCCCATTAAAACCATAATTAATGGTTGATGGTTTTGTGATAATAGCGCCTGTTTTGTTGACAGGAGCGAACAAACAATTATTCTCAATGTTATCCAACACCCCGTCGTTATCATCATCTAAATCTAGCACATCCGATACGCCATCACCGTCTGAATCTGTACAACCATTAATTGATGCATTGACTGCATTATCATACGTATAAGTTCCTTTATAAAGACCTGATCCAGAAGCCGTTTCTACGCCATTGGCAAATCCATTGGAATCATACGCACCAGGAATTATACTCGTTGATAATCTAGCTAAGCCTGAAATACCAGACGTTGAAATATACGTAGTACCCGCTTCCACTGCATCTGGGCAACCATCTCCGTCGGAGTCAAGATCTTTACTATTTATAATGCCATCTTTATCAAAATCACAAGCATCTACCTGAGCTCCAATAAATACATTGTCAATCCCAAAATCATCACTAGTAGCCGTGAAACTAAAACTTAACGTGTTAGAATTAGCAAGTGCTGATTTAGGTATTTTAACAATAATTTTTGTTGTCGGTACATTATTTGATGCAATTTCGATGCTTGAAACATTCACCGTGCCCCCATTTTTGCCAATTACACTTGCCGTGGTTCCGCCACTTGGATTGCTTAAAGTAGCATATATTTTATTATTTAAAATTACATCTAAGGATGCAGTATTTGGACTAGTTATATCCCACCCATATCCATTCGTATTAACATCAAAAACAACATCAACGGTAGTTTCTGCGGCGGGAATAATAGGCTTAGCAAAAGTTTGTGAAATTTTATCATTCGCTACATTTTCAGCCGAATTCCAAAGAAAACCTGGTGCATAATAAGCCCAATTAGCACTAGCTGTCCAACCCGCTGTATTGGCATCAAATGTCCCGTTTATTAATATGTTAGGAGAAACACTTGGACATTCTATCGTGTCTAATACCCCATCGTTATCATCATCTAAATCGATCACATCAGTCACACCATCACCATCCAAATCAGCGCAAGCACTTAGGGTGGCATCAGTGGCATACACATAGGTATAGGTTCCAGTATATGTTCCCGATTCGGTTGACTTTTCTAAGCCATTGGCAAATCCGTTGGGACCGTAATTGGGTGAACTTGGAATAACGCTTGTGGTTAATCTAGCCGCGCCTGAAACACCTGAGGTTGAAACATAGGTGGTACCTGCTTCCACCGCATCTGGGCAATTATCCCCGTCGGAATCTAAATCCAATCGATTAGGAAGGGCGTCACCATCGGTAAAAATATCTTCGCAAGTTACTTCTCTAAAATAAGCTTCGGTAGACCAATTGGCCTGACCCGTCATACTAATGGCATAAATCCGATACGATAAGAAGCGTTTATAATTAGCCGGCATATCGAATTTAATCGAATTGGTCATGGCCAGTATTGGAGATGTATTGGCCACTACTTGAGAACTTACAATGTCGATCCAAGTGGTCCCCTCATCGTTTGAACCTTGAATTTTATACGTACCGCCTGCAATAAATGGTGTTTGATTTGCCACATTAGCAAGCTCAATTAAGTTTAATACTTTAGGAACTAGGAAATTAAATTGGAATACCGTTTTGTTGGTGATGCTCGTTTCGGTTGGGTATAATTGCTGAACGAGGGAACCATCCAATAATGCATTTAATCCAATAGTTGGCGCACTTTGAAAGTACCAATTAACAGCAGAACTAACTGTAATATCGGATTTGCTCATGTTGGATCCTTCACAGGATTGTTCTATGAAATCCAGCACCCCATCATTGTCATCGTCTATATCATCAATATCACCTATTCCATCAGCGTCTGAATCCAAACAAGCCTTAAATGTATTATCAATGGCATTATAATAAGTGTATAGGCCTTTGTATAGATTACTTTCAGGACTGGTTTTTTCCATTGCATTGTAAAAACCATTGTCACCAAAATCTGTGGCAGCACCCGTAAATTTAAAGTTGGCCGTTTTATCCACCGTAGTCCCGGATTCAAACGCATCACTACATCCATCCCCATCAGAATCTAAATCCAAATGGTTAGGAATTAAATCTCCGTCCGAACGCCCAGTTAAGCATAATGGCCTTGGACTTGCACTAGCACTGGTCGAAGTAGCTAAATTAAATGTAGCATTGGCCACTCCACCCAAATTGGACGTGCCTGCAACTCCATACAATCTAAAATACTTATACTTTTTACCTGCTTGAAGATTATTAGTAAGTACTAAAGTAGCAGGAAAAACAGTAACCACTGAAGAAATAGGCGCAGTGGACAAATTATCCCAAAGCACATTGTCAGCAGATCCTTGTAAAATAAAAGTACTTGCAGCGTCCGTTGATAAAGCTCTAAAATCTAAATTAAGTGTTAGGCTATTAATAGCGATTAATCCATTGGCAGTATACTTTAATATTTCCTTATTCGCTAAATATTGCCCATTTTTGAAAGCCGAATAAGTCGCTAATGATCCATCTATAGAATTTGTTAATGCATACGTTGCGGTGGCGTCGTAAGAAAATAAATCTGAACTCACCGTTGCAGGCTTCGCTAATTCCGATAAAGAATAAAAACAAGTTGGAGATTCCACCGCATCTAAAACACCATCGTTATCGTCGTCTAGATCGTAGACATCAGGCACACCGTCGGTGTCGTTATCTAAACAGGCTTTAACTGTAGCATCTATCGCAAAATCGTAGGGATAATAACCATTGTAAATTCCATTATCTGCCGTTGTTTCTTTAGCGTCTACGAATCCATTGGTACCAAAACCAGTCGTAAATTTAAAATTAGCCGTAATATCCGTGGTTGTTTTTGCTTCATAGGCATCACTACAACCGTCTCCATCGGAATCTAAATCCAATCTATTCTCTACCCCATCGCCATCCGTATCACAGAAACCTGCACTATTAAAGGTATTAAATTCCGCATTTAGGTAGGTTGGACTGTATTGACTATTTTGGCCAAATCTAATAACATTAGTACCCGTTAAACTAATCGGGACTTTTTGGTAAGCTGCATTAACAAGTACTAATTCTTGGTAATTTCCAGCTCCATCTACCCCGTCTAATCCGTATATTTTTGTAAATCCTTGATTACTAATCTTAACACGCATTAAAGGCCGTTCTCGATTATTTCCATATGTCCAAACATTACCTGGTGATTGTAAAGATTTGCCATTGGGTAGAACCACATCCGTAAATGGAACAGAATAAACGGTAGTGCTACCCATTGGGGCAAAATTCAATTCGCTTACATTAGTAATATTTACTCCGTTAACTTGTAAATTAAAGTTATTGTCGATATTCCAAATGTCAACCCATAATTCCTCTGGGAAGCCTATTATATTCTGTGTTAAAGTTGCTGTTCCTCCTGCATTTAAATCAAAACGAGATAGCAATGGTTTTACACCTGGAGTTGGACATTCAACAATATCCAATACTCCGTCATTGTCATCGTCTAAATCTAAAACGTCTGGCACACCATCCGTATCGGAATCTAAACAAGTACTAATTGACTTATTAGTCGCCAAACTATTATTATAGGTGCCGTTATAAATCCCATTTTCAGACGATTCTAACGAGTTTGCAAATCCATTTGCGCCAAAAGTTCCTGAGCCTGATCCAGCTACAACCGCATTTTGAATCGTTACCGTATTGGTTCCAGAGGCAATCGTTGACCCTATTAAATTAGTAGTAATACCTGAGGTTAAGGACGCTGAAATCCCTGTTTCTTTCGCATCTGAACATCCGTCACCATCTGAATCTAAATCTTGATGATTTAAAATTCCGTCTCCGTCCGTATCATTAGAACAGTCAATTTTAGGATGCGCACTAGGAATATAACCTGAGGCTGCATCGAAATAGACTTCATTCGCATAACCAGTATTATTGATGCCTCCGCCACTAGTCCAAAAAATATCATAGTATTGGTATTTATCCGCATTTTGAGTAACGGAAAATATATTCGCACTTGTTGCATATTGGGTTGTTGCCGGATAAGGATAGATGGTAGAAGTTTCGGTCCCAGAATTTGAATTAATCGTTGCATCATAAGTGACTTCTGGTGTTCCACTGGTACCGGACAAATTGGTCCAGGTTGTTCCATCATTCGATCCTCTTAAAATTAATTTTGTTCCATCATTGAAATGAGAATAAATACCCGTGTAACCTAGTAAAATCTTGGATAGTTTGACAGGAATATTCATGTTGAACTTATACACTTGCCTACCGGAGCCCAAAGCATTGACCAATGAAGTCGTTGTTTCCATTCTCACATCATACGACACTCCACTGTTCTTTCCATCCACCATTTTTTGTGGTTGGTTTTGTGGACTGGTCATGGATAAACCAGAGCTCACAGTAATGTCAGGACGATTTCCAAAATGCCAATTGTCTTCGGTGTAAAAACAATCCGGGGATTCTACTGCATCTAAAATACCGTCGTTGTCATCATCTAAATCTACGTTGTCTGAAACACCATCCCCGTCGGTATCCTTGCAAGCAGCTAAGTTGGCACTTATGGCAAAAGGATCATAAGAAGAAGTGTAATTGACCACCCCTGCCGTTGAGCTTTCATATACATTTAATAAGCCATTGGTATTGTCATCCGAGCCCGTCGGGAATACAGAAACGCTCGTTGCGCTTACCGAACTCATCGCTTCAATGGCATCACTACATCCATCTCCATCTGAATCTAAATCCAAATGATTAGGGATACCATCTTTATCTGTATCCGAATCATCACAACCCGATAATAATCCAACCCAGGTATTATTTGCGCCAGCCGTTTTATAAAATTCAATACGTTTTACAACACTTAATAATTGTAATTTAATATTGGAAACATTGGATGTGGATCCATCAAAAGAAGTTGATGCAGTTTTTGAAGAAAGTGTTATTGAATTACCGCCTGTATTATAGGAAGCCACATTCACATTCGATCCTAATTGAATGATATCATTTGCAGATAATTGAATTAAATTATTTTGATAATCATATAATTTCAACGAAATGGTTTCTCCTTGGTCAATGTCTGCTACTACAAGATTCAATAGCATATAGGATCTGTCAAATGTAATTGAACCTGAACTGGTTCCAGATAATTGTACTACATCAATAGCTGAACCATCGATACGGGTTGACAATTTTGATGATGTACCCGCAATTCTTTGAAAGATGGCTTTATTCGTAGTATAATCTGCAGTTGCTCCCGCAGTAGTTGGTGCAATAGCGTTCAAAGGGGCAGTACACGTTGTAAATTCAGTAACATCTAAAACGCCATCATTATCATCATCTATGTCATTTATATCAAATACTCCATCCCCATCGCTATCCTTACAAGACGATATACTTCTGTTCAATGCAAAAGGATCATACTTTGAGGTATAATTAATTAAACCACTTTCGGAGGACGTTTGTACTCCAGCGGCTAAACCGTTTAGTCCATAAGGTGCAGCAGCAATGGCACTTGCGACATTAGCCGTAGTTGTTTTAACTACCCCATTTAATCCATTTTTTACTGTTCCTGTAGATAAAGTTCCTGAAACCCCTGCCTCAAGTGCATCCGGACAATTATCTCCATCCGAATCTAAATCTAAGCGATTCGCGATTCCATCATTATCTGTATCTGTATCAAAAAAGCAAGAAGCAAAAACAGCTAATCCACCCGTTCCGGAGGTTGCCGTACCTCCTGAAATTCTGAAACTTACTTCAGAAATACCCACTTCAGCAGCACCAGCTATATTTTTTAATTGTACAATACCCCATGACTGAGTAGTTCCCGTATTGGCTATTGTTGTTCTAAAATAAGGGGTTCCCGTTGAAAATGGTGCACCAAAATATTTGGTAAAATTCCCATTAAAATTACCTGTGTTATCAGGCTGAGGAGTCCAGATGGAATTGGTTGGTCCATAACTTGTCAATAAATTAAAGTCCAAACCAGATAAAGTGGTACCATCTTTTAATTTAACGCTAAAATCACCAATACGATCATCTTGGTAAATGGAAGCAAACTGAAGCACCACATCTGATACAGGTTGATCAAAAGTAAGCTTATATCCATCCTGTGATTCCGTAAAAGAATTTAGCATCCATGACGGAAAAGCACCATTATAACCCATTGCCCCCGTTGTGGTTCCATAAATATTTCTAAATGTATAATTAGGCGTAGTGCTACAAGAAGACTGTTCCGTTTGGTCTAAAATACCGTCATTATCGTCATCTAAATCAAAAACGTCAGAGACCGTATCCCCATCAAAATCTAGACAAACAGAAGTGCCTGCGTACATGGCATAACTATAATTGTAGGCACTTGAATAAATTCCATTATCAGCAACCGTTTCTAATGCATTAGCAAATCCATTCGTACCGTATCCTCCGTTCGCAATGGTACCAGCTACTCCCGCTGTTGTTGTCACGACGGCTCCATTACTCCCGTTTTGGATGGTACCAGCATTCAGTGTACCCATAACACCAGCTTCTTTTGCATCCGGACATCCATCTCCATCCGAATCTAAATCCAATCGATTGGGAATTCCATCATTATCTGTATCCAAATCAGTAGCACCACACAATACCCTAAACTCTCCTAAAAACATATTATAGGCTGCACTAACAGCTAAACCATCGGTGCTTACTTGATTGAGACTATTATTATTAATGTCATACCAACCATTGATGAGATTTAATTTTACTTTAGTTGCATTTAAAAATGTTAGTGGGAAATTAAATACCTGAGCCCCCGGATTTGCCCCACTTCCATTGGGTTGTGCTATCGTATAAATACCTGTAGTAAATACTTGGCCATTATTATAGGTGATTTCTACGGTAAAATCTTTAGGGGGTCCATCTCCACCTCCATAATTATACGCATCTGGTGCCCACAATACCACACCACCAATATTGGAATTAGCAGGTAAATTATAATCAATAAAACCTTCAGTCAGCGGCTCTTTTAATAACCAAGCGTCATCTAAAGTAGCAGGTGCGGTTGCTAAAGCAGCAAGACCAGAACCTGTAAAACCGGTTCCGTCAATCGTACGTGTAGCCGTGCTACCTCCATAAACAGGACTTGACGATGCAGCACTAGGTGTTATAAGTAAAGATGAATTACAATTGGTCATTTCGATGGCATCCAAGACTCCATCGTTATCATCATCGATATCAAAAATGTCTGTCACTCCATCCCCGTCGGTATCGAAACAAGCATTAACACTTGAATTAACAGAAAAACTATACGTATACGTGCCACTATAAACACCGCTTTCGTTTGTAGTTTCTAATACATTCGCAAAACCATTATCACCATAATTGCCCGTTGTTCCAGCAATCGCATTATCTTTTGTCGTTGTAGTTAACGATCCAATAGTTCCATTTTTAATATCGCCTGACCTCAGATACTGAATATTCGATTCTTTAGCATCTGGACATCCATCCCCATCCGAGTCTAAATCCAAACGATTTGGAATCCCATCATTGTCTGTATCCATCGGTTGACAATTAAACATACCAAAACCATTTTGAGTCATACCAGCTTCATACCAGAATTGATTAACTCCTATTTGTACGCGAGTATCATAACCAATTGTCAATGCAGTTGAATTGCTTGTTGCTACAAAAGTGACTGAACGCAATCCAGACCCAGTCAAGTAAGTAGAACCCAAAACAGTTCCTGTTGCATTATCTACTGCTTTTAAATAGGGCTTCACTGCTCCTACATCTATAAAATTACTCGTTAGGTTTATAGAGAAAGTATAGGTTGATCCAATAACAGTATTATATGTTTTAGTTATTTTTCCGCCAATTGGCGAAGTATAAGAACCTTGTAAATCAAAGGATGGGAACCCGTTCACCATACCCATATAGTCAAAATCTGAACGACTTACCACAGCTGTTGCGTCAAAATCAAACGCTGACCAACCTGAACAATGTTCAAAAATTCCATAGCCACTATCAGTCATTTGTGTTGGCGTACATGAAGCATAAATGTCTTTACTAGAACAATTTTCCTCTGCATTATCTAATACCCCATCATTATCATCATCGATGTCATTTAAATCTCTTACTCCATCACCATCCGTATCCAGACAAGCGCTAAATGATGCATTTGTAGCATAATCATAGGTATAAGTACCTTTATATATGCCTGTTCCGCTGCCTGTCTCCAAGCCATTTGCAAATCCATTTGAATCATATGGAGCTGGAATGACACTCGTTGATAATTTATTTGCACTTGAAACCCCAGAAGTTGAAATGAACGTAGTTCCTGCTTCTGCCGCATCCGGGCAGGTATCTCCATCAGAATCTATGTCCAATCGATTGGGAAGCCCATCTCTGTCTGTATTAATATCATCGCAAGTTACTTCTCTAAAATAGGCCTCCTGTGACCAATTGGCCTGCGCCGTTACGTTAATGGCAAAAATTCGATAATTAAAATAGCCTTTATAGTTATTTGGCATATCAAATTTGATGGAATTAGTCGTAGCTAAGATCGGAGCGGTATTGGCAATTACTTGAGAGCTAACAATATCCTCCCATATAATTCCGTTATTTGAACCTTGAATTTTATAGGTTCCCCCTGCTATAAAGGGGGTTTGGCTTGCATTATTCGCAAGCTCGATCAAGTTTAATACTTTAAGAGCAGGGAAATTAAATTGCAGAATTGTTTTATTAGTGATGGACGAACCAGTAGGATACAATTGTTGAAAAAGTGAACCGTCCAATAAGGCATTTAATCCAATGATAGGTGCATTTTGAAAGGTCCAACCTATCTCAGAACTCACCGTAATATCTGATTTACTCATGGATGTGCCTGTACAAGTTTGTTCTACATAGTCCAAAACTCCATCGTTATCATCATCAATGTCTGCAAAATCAGGCACTGCATCCCCATCCGAATCCAAGCAGGCTGTAAAGGATCTTGAGCTGATATTATTAGCAAAATTACACTCGTAAATGCTGGTGTTTGATTTAAAATTAGTGGACCAAGTACTTAAATTAAATGGTGTTGCACTGGTTCCATTATCATTCACCACAGCAAAAATACTAGAACCTCCTCCAACTAATTGAGCCTTAATCGATACATTAGCTGACGCACCTACCGCAATAGCAGAGGTTGTTTGAAAGGTCCCGATCAAATTAGCCGCGCCACTCGTTGGGTCCGCATCGTAAAGCGAAACGAACGTTCCCGCTGGCAATACGGCAGAGCCGGTGTTGCTAATCGTAGCCGCTACGGTCATGCTGGGACAATTCCCTGTAATGGCATTAATGGTGATGCTTGCATCTGGTGCATAGGTATATCCACTCGGCACACCGGTTCCAACAGCATCAGAAAATTGCAATTGTGCTTCGTTGTTATTGTAAGCAATGGAACTAGCTGCATTAATTTCAGTAGCAGGAATCGTTAAATTAGCATTGATATTGACAATGCGATAGTTGCGCTGGTTCCAATAACTTGGTGCACCTTTCCATGAAGAAGTTGCCGGATCACTACCAAAAACTTGTAACATATTGTTACCCGTTACCGCAATTTCTGCTTGGCCATCCTTATTCAAATCCGCCACGATGGGATATTCCCCCCAGGTTGCAGAAGCTACAGCTTCAGAAGCATAATTAACCGGTGTCGCAAGATTCCCATTGATAATCCGTAAGGTAGATTGATCACGGTACACAATTTCTCTTATACCATTTCCATCAAAGTCAAATGCGGTAATACCCGTAGAACCCGACATGTCATTGGTCCCAAATGTCCAGATGTGTTGCGTCGTTGTTCCCGCAGTAGTATTATAGTTTAAATTATAGGCTGTTACGGCACCCGAACTTGCACCTGATGAGTTGATAATAACTGCTTCTGGCAAATCTGTGGCTTTGCCCCCCGTTGTTTTATCATTGTACACATTAGCAATTAAGGGTAAACCTCTAACTCCATAATTAAAAAATGGCGGTACTCTTTTAAAAAGTAAAGTATTGTCTAAAGTGGTTCCGTTAGGATCCCACATCACGACAAAAGAGGAACCATTGTAAACGATATCTAATTTTCCATCCCCATTCATATCCCCAACTGCAGTGGGGCCGTTATCGTTTGCAGCTATACCTGAACCCGAAACAGTACTTAAATCTTTTAACAAGGACATGGTGCCATTGGTCAAGTTAATACCATATACTCGTGAACCAAAAACTAATTCTTTACCAGGATTGGTAGAAATGATATCGACAACAATAACATCAATAGGCGTACCAGTGGAACCAAAAGTTTGACTTGAATAATTTAAAGGTAATCCAGCTACTCTTTTCACTAATGCGCCATTCACGATTCCAAAGACGTCCGAACCAATCACAATTTCGGCCGTCCCATCTTCGTCGATATCTACAATATAGGGCGTTGCCGATTTAGTAATTTGATTAATAGAATTCCCATTGTCATATTGCGAAGCGGTTGTTGATTTATATAAATAGTTCGTCTCTGTACCACCCGCACCACTAAAAATATACACAAAGCCTGTGGCATTCACCATCACTACTTCGGGTGGAGAGGATACATTTCCTAAGATATTCGCAATAGCAGGTTGAACCGAACGCTCATTCGTGGTGGCTATGACAAAATCTTTAGTCCCCGTAGATGCATTGGATCCATCGCCTTTGTAAACATAATAGCCTGAATTATCACTTGCCGGTACTAGAATTTCTGAAATGCCATCTCCATTCAAATCTGCAGCAGTGGGTGTTCCTCCATTCCAAATAACTGCACTCGATTTAAATTTTTGTACCATTCCCCAGGAGGTTGCGGGTGCTGGATTGTAAGGAACTACACATGGGGCTGGTGTTTGCGAAAATGCAAACACAGAATAGAGCTGAAAACTGATCAATAGAACGAAACGAATCGGTAACCGTAAATTCATAAAGTGGTATGCCGAAACAGAAATATCGAAACTCGGCAAACAAATAAAATGGAATTGGTTTCGGGGATTTGTCAAAAAAAGTACTCAAAACAAAATCTTGACAAAATAATTAACGGATTAGTTCGACTTAAAATACTCCTTGGGCGTAGTATTTCGATGTTTTTTAAATGCTGAATAAAAACTTTGGCGGCTGCCAAAACCAGCGGATTCTGCGATCAATTCAAAGGATAATTTACGCAAGTTTTCCTCATTGATCAGGTGATTTTCTAAATATTCAATCCGGTAACCATTTAAATAATCACGAAAACTAAGATTGAATTTTAATTTGATTGCTAAGCTAATTTTGCGGTGAGGCAGACCTGTCAGCGAGCCTAACAGCTCAACAGATAACTGGCTATTTAAAAATACCTCGGTGTCAATAAAATATTTATCTACCGCATCAGCAATGCTTATCAATGAATCTATTTCTTCCTTTTCTTTCAATAAATCATTTTCTAAAAAATAATTCTTGCTGAGATTTCCCATCAAATAATTCCGTAAAATAAGGGGGTCAAGAAATTTGGGATTCATGGAAATGTAAACCATCTGGAATAAAAACTCAGCTATTAAAAAATAATCAGGGTTTCCTAATTGAACGGTCGCCCCATCTTCTAATATATAGTTTTGAGCCATGTAAAGGAATGTGAAAATACGAAAGATGAAAAGCCCAATCATCCAAAAATCAAATGTGCTATAAAAAGAGATGGCCAAGTTACCCGCTGACTTTTTAAACTTGAGGTATTCAAAAATCATGATGCCTAAAAATAGTCCATATAAACCAATTTTTACATGGGTATGGATCATCGGGTCAAACCACAAAAAATCAGGACTGTAAAATAAATAATCCTTGGCTTCCAGCATACGTTTGATTTCCTCCACTTTTATTTCCACAGAACTCAAATAAAACTTGAGATTTTCAAGTGTTTGCAAAAAAAATGGAAGGGTTAATAATAAATGGACCTTCTTGAACTTTTCATTTGGATGCAAAATGTACCAAACAAACAAATAACTCAATACAGGCAATAGGTAAAAAACGGGCGCAACGGTACGATAAAAATGAGGATAGTGGATGATGTTTTCTGGCCGAAGGAAATAAGAGGCTGTAATGATGTAGCCAGTGCACAAAAAACTGATGGCAAGAATTCTATTGATAATAGTCCCTTCTTTACGAAATAAATAATTGGCTCCAAATAGAATGCAAAGCGAACTAGTTATGGTAAAAATGTAAAGGGATAGGTACATGAATTAGAAGTTTCATGTAAGTTGGCCCATTGTTTTTTATAAAAAATTGTGATTTTGCAACTTTTTCAAAAAAAGTTTACGAAAGAAAATAAAGCGACAATTTTTGTTTCAACGTAAAACAGGAATGGCTAGTCGGCGAAAGCCATGCGGAAAGCATTCGATTTCAATTCCCTTTCCATCGTAGAAATACCTAGTGCCTTGGCTTCTTTTTCCCAACCTTGTACCGCTAATTTCACTTCATTCATGATGCTTTCGGCAATCTCGCTATCTAGTCGAAAAAAAGACGCCGTTTCCCTTAATAAATTCCAATCCAACGCATTGTCCACATCCGAGATGTTTAAATGAAGACCTTTGCCAGTCTCCACCGGATTAATATCATAAGCTGGAGATAAAATCCATCCTGATTTGTCCCAAAAAAAACCATGGTTGCGTAAATGATCATCTACGTTAGAGACCGCGATCGAAAACGCAATTCTACGCCACAATTGAGCTAAGTCGGCTTGCACATTCGCCCCTTGCATTATGATAAAGTCTGCCAATTCGAGGTAACTTGCGCCATCCTGTCCATCAGAATATCCCAAAAGAGTCATCGCTGAAGCAAAATGTTTTCTTTTCCCCAGATTCGTTCGATCAAAACGCTTAGTTAAAAAAGTATGTTGTTTCGAGGAATAAATTTCAGCTTTTGCCTCTGACATCACAATACCTGCTTTTTTGGCTAGTCTATATGTGACCATTTCCCAACCACCCACATCGAATGTATCCAGCCCACTTGGAAATTTCGCAATCCATAAATGCCCCTTTTCATCTGCTACGCTAGCTTTCGGTCGAGCGCCACCTAATGAGGATCCTGGAGCTACTAGAAGACTCAACCAATGCAAATAAGAGGGATCATTTATCGCTTCTTCTTGTTCTAAACGTAAACTTATTTGCGCTAACTCCCGCAGCGACGTCCATGCAGGAACCGCATATTGTTTGTTATCGTCCAAAAAAGGTCCGTCCAAAGTACGCTTAAATCGCAGGCCACCCATTCTATTGCCATCAAAAACACCTAATAAAAAATCCAACTCCGTCAGATTATTGGATGCCCTTTTTTCCAAACGTGCCAGAGCCGCTTCTCTTCTACGCAATAAAACTCTACCCCAGCGATCCGGAGAAGAGTCTAAAAATATCCCAAAATTGGTCTTTTCATCACTCAAATATTGCAAACCCTTAGTGAACACGAGATCTGGATCTAGCATTTGAGCAAAATTTGAAGACAACCAATCCTTAGCATATTCAAAGGAAAAAATCTCTTTCCCTCGAAGTAATTCTGAATGCAATTGACCCATCAGCATACACTCCGGTAATTCATCCCAATCTCCATACACATACACGCTTCGAAAGGCCATGATGATTATTTTTTAGGTGCTCGTTGTTTTGTCATTAATTTCAAATCCTGCAAACGCCTTCCCAGTACATCGTCTTTCGCTAATAGCAAAAAGTCCTCATCGAGTCTTAACACATGCAAGACCATAAAATATGAGCCCATACTTACCGTATCCACCCCTTTTTCTATGGAAACCAAGGTAGGCCGACTTATTCCAGCCCGCAGCGCGACTTGCTCCGCACTGAGTTTTCTGCGCAGTCTGGCCAACTTAATATTCTCTCCCATACCGGCTAGAATTCGACGGTATTTAGGCATTAATGGAAATCCTGAATTTGCCATAACATTAATTATAATTTACAAATATACGTAATTTTGTTAAAATAAATTAATGTTAAATATTTTCACATGTCTAAAACTAAATTTTCCTATATTTGCCGCTATGAAACGATTGCTTGTCTTCTTATTTTTCCTGCCTCTCTTTACTCAAGCGCAATTTAAAATCACTGTTTCCCGTGCTAAAGACCCCATATACTTCCGCGGAACACTCTTTGATGAGAAGAATTTTTTAGCTAAAGACACCGTCCGCGGCACCCTTTTAACCTCAAAAACACCCATCAAGGGCGGCATTTATTACCTGCAATTTGCCCCAAATAAGGAACGCATCTATTTCAATATCGAGAACAACGATTCTTTTTCGTTGACGTTCTCAGGTCCTTCCTTTTTAGCCACTGCACATTCATCCGACCCTAAAAACGAAGTATTTCTAAACTACCAAAGACTAGAAAAAACCTTCACCGTCATCGACTCCCTTTTCCTAGTAGAAACAGCGCGTGGCCGTAAATTCAAATTTGCCGAAAAAGCCGCCTTCTTTAAGTCAAAAACAGAAGCGCTGTTGGCCTTTCGAAAAAAAGCGCTGGTTTCACTGCCCCCTTCTTCTACGTTAGCGCTCTATTTCAAATCGCTCAATATGCTCGACGAATCTGTTCCCAGCCGCACAGATTATGCCGCGCGTTCTCGCTTTTTTTCACGCATCCCTTTCAGCGATGGCAAGCTATTGTTCACCCCTGTTTTCCGATCTTTGATAGTCGAATACCTTTCCTATTTTCCGCTACAAGCTGATTCCATCCGAGTGGGAGTAGAAAAAGTAATGTCCAAAATCGACTGCGCAGCGAAATCCTATCCTTTTGTCTTTGACTATTTTGGCTCCGTCATGAAGAACCGAAACATCGTAGGAAACACCGAAGGTTACGCCTGGTTCGTGACGAAATATGGAGTAAATAATGGATGTGGCATATTTACGGCAGGTCAAAAAAAGACCTTTAAAGAAGAAGCTGAAAAATTGGGAGCTTTAAAAACGAATTTGCAGTCAGAAAATATCGTGCTAAAAGACACCTCCGGCGCATCCCAAAACTTACATGCCTTTGCCTCAGAAAATGATTATACTTTGCTCATGTTCTATGCGCCTACCTGCGATCATTGCCAAAAAGAAGTCCCTGAAATTGATTCCACGGCTTCTGTAATCGAACGAATTATGCAGGTTAAAATCGGCCGATTCGCCGTTTGTAATGAGCCAGGTGTTCCCAAAAGTACCTGGACCCATTTTATCTCGCGCTATAAAGTGACCCATAACGCCGTTCATGTGGAACTCCCGGCCAACTCACCCATTAGGAGTACCTATGATGCTTTTTCAAACCCTACTTTTTACTTAGTCAATAGAAAAGCGGAAATAGTCATCAAAAAATTAAGCGCATTGACGTTAAGAAAATACTTTGCCAGTTTACAGAAAAAGCCAACACCTTAAATTCCGCATTGAACGAATTTCAACATACCCGGCTGTTACAAAACCTTTTTTGACTCCTCAATCAAAAGATCTAAATCCGCTTTCATCGCATCGGTCAATTCACCCACATCGCGGCGCGTAAAAAGGTCGATTTCAAATCCCGTTTTTTGTAACACATATTTAGCAGCCGTAGGATAAGATGTGTGCATCACATCCATATTGTCTGCAAAAAATGCTTGGACCTTCGCGACTTGCGCCGATTTCCCCGGATCGTTGAAATGCGTGCAAAGCCACACAATTAAATCTGGAAATAAATTCCCTTGGATACACGAAAGTCCTTTGGCACCGGCTTGCAAGGATAAAAGGGCATGGCCCATATATGCGTCATATAAACCAAAATTATATCCAGCGCCAGCCTTCACTCGAGCCCTCACTTGTTCGATGTCTAAACTCGTATCCTTATGGTAAACCAACCGGCCCGTTGGCAATAAATCTTCCAAAATCTCCACCGTAATCAGTCGCTTATACGGAACAGGACATTCGTAAATTCCCAAGGGAATTCCCGGAGTCAAATCCATAAACTGATGCATCCGTTCTAAAAAAACGGCATCCGATTCGTGTTCTTGAGTTAAAATATTATTCAAGACAATCACTGCCTCAACACCCAAGGCATGTAATTTTTTAGAAAAATCAGCCATCTGCTCCATCGTTCCTTCGATGGTCCCAGTCGCCACCACAGGCACTCGGCCAGCCGCCGTTTCCACCACCGTTTTCACCACATCCAAACGCTCCTGCACAGATAATTCATACATTTCACTCGAAAGGCAATTGGCAAACAATCCCTTGGCTCCCACCTGAATATACATATCGGTCAAGCGCACAAGTCCTTTAAAATCAACTTGGCCCGTAGGCGTAAAAGGGGTCAACATCACGGGGATAAATCCCTCGGGTAATTGGCTCATAAACAATTATTTTTTAAAAATTTTTGATAAAACAAATCCGGTTCCCACAATACTTAATGTCCCTAAAACTACCGTCATCTTTGAATCCAATGGCAAACGATAGGCCTCAGGTAAATTATCTTTAAAAGAAATCATGGCAATGATAATCACACCGATGGTCGCTGCAATCTTGGCTTGCCAGTTGACGACGTTCTTCGCCAAATAGCCCATCAAGAAAATCCCCAACATCCCCCCAGCAAAAATACCGGATAATTTCCACCAGACGTCTAACAAACTTTTTACCCCAATCATGCTAATCCCAAACGTAATTCCCATGATTCCCATCACCGCCGTAGCCACATGTAAAATCCTTAATTGCTTTTTGGGCGCCACATCTTTATCCACATAGCGCATGTAAATATCATTCAAAAAGACCGTCGCCGAACTGTTCATCCCACTACTCATCGTACTCATCGCGGCAGACAATAATGCCGCCATCAACAAGCCCAAAAAGCCTGTAGGTATTTGAGTCTTCATGAAAAAAGGCAACACCTTATCTCCATAATCGGCCGCTTTTAAAGCCTCAATCGCGATCCCTTTTTCCGCCGCCACTTGCTGTTTTAACTCAAATATTAAAGCTGGATTTTGGCCATAAAAAACATATAAAGCTGTTCCTATTAGAAAAAACAAAAATGAAACAGGTAGAAAATACATGGCACAAAGCCAAACACTTTTGGCTGCATCCTGGGTATTCTTAGCCGTATGATATCGCTGAATGTAATTTTGGTCAATGCCAAAATTGGTCAAATTGATAAAAAATCCATACATCAAAACGACCCAAAAAGAACTGGTGGAAAAATCCAAAGAGAAATCCCCTAAGTCAAATTTATGTTCCGCCACACCCGTTTCAATCACTTGGCTTATGCCCACTTGAGATAAAATAATCCCTAAAATCAGCAACGCTCCCATGGTCTTGATGACCGCTTGGATCACCTCCGTCCAAATCACCGCTTCCATACCTCCAAGCACCGTATAAAAAATAATGCAAAAACCCGACACGATGATAATCAATCGCATGTCTAAACCTGTCAGCGCATTCAGCGTTAAAGCTATTCCATAAAATATGGTTCCCATGCGGGCCAATTGGGTCATGATGAAACACAGCATGGCATAGGTCCGCGCCCAAGATCCAAAGCGTTTCTCTAAATGCGTATACGCACTGATCTCGCCACTATTTCGATAAAAGGGTACAAAATAACGCGTAGCCACAAAGGCGGCAAATGGGATCGAAAGACTGAAAACAAAGGGATTCCAATTGCTACCAAACGATTTTCCAGGATCTCCTAAAAAGGTAATGGCGCTTAGAAAAGTTGCATAAAAACTGAGGCCAAGAGCCCAGCCTGGGATAGACCCTGACGCCGTAGTAAATTGCTCGGAACTTTTATTCTTTCTGGAAAAATAAAAGCCTATCGCTACCATCGTGATTAAATAGGCAACAATAATTAAGAGGTCTAAAATGGGAAGGCTCATATTATAATTGGATTACCACGTGTTTAATTTTCTCACGTTTCCAAGTATAGGTAATGTGAATTTTACCATCTTTTGTTTGAATGACCGCAGGGTAAGAAAATTCTGCTTTAGGCTCATTTTCTAAGACTGAAATCTCATCCCATTTCTGTCCATCTTTCGAAATGGCAACATTCAAAGGGGAACGCCTGCCACCCCATGCTTGGGATTCCTTCGTTACGTGATTGTAAACAAGTACATGTCGGCCATCTTTTAAGGTTACTGCATCCGTTCCAGAATTTGGATTAGGCAATGAAGTCGTTTTCAAGGCAGACCATGTTTTTCCTTGGTCACTTGAGAAAGATTCTAATATCAGTCCATTTTTACTCCGACAAAGCAACTGGAGACGCCCATCAGGCAGAAATAAAACACTAGGCTGAATGGCAGAAAATTCCTTCCCATCGTTGATGGCCTCCGTGCGAGACCAAGTACGACCGCCGTCTTTCGTCATCTCAAAATGTACCCGCCATCCTTGATCTTCCGAAGAAGTAGGGCATAATAAGGTGCCATTCTTTAACATAACAGGTTTGTTTTTAATCGGTCCATAGATGCCATCCGGTAATTTTTCTGCCGCAGACCACGTTAATCCATTGTCTTTTGAGCGCTTAAGCATACCCCACCAAGTAGAAGGTGTGGGCCCCACTTTATAGAATAAAATCAAATCTCCTTTCGGCATTTTGAATAATACGGGATTCCAAGTTGGGTAGCGCAATGTTTCATTTTGAACCCCATTGGCCACTTCAACCGGTGCAGTCCATTTTCCTTTTTCCAATCGGCTCACCCAAATTCCCACATCCTTATCTTTTTCGGCAGTTCCTCCAAACCAAGAAGCAATGATTCCCCGTGGAGTTTCTTCCAAGGTGGATGCATGGCAAGAAGGGAATGGGGCCTTTTCGTAGATAAACTCCGAAGTAATTTTTTGTGCGAAAATAGTATTGGCTAAAATGCAAAATGCAAAGGCTTGAATGAATTTGATCATGGTTTAAATAGGTTTATTCGCAAGTTAGAAAAAAAATATTTTAAACTTGAAGGAATGTTTTTATCCCTTTTTCCAGGTTCAAAATTCCACATATCTCTTAAATAATAACTAAATTAAAAAAACATTTGGGTAAAGAAGAATAACAAACATTAGATTAAAATTTGAGTTATCATGTATTAATTCAATAATTTTTATACATTTATTTCGTAAAAATCATTCAAAATGAGATATCTAATTTTAGCCATTAGCCTATTGATCATCAGTTGTCAAGGCAAAGAACATCCCATGATTAAGCTCACAGAAGAGCATCAAAAAGCCTTAAATTCCATTCAAGTGATGGATGGATTTGAAGTAGAATTAGTGGCCGCTGACCCCTTAATCGCTGATCCAGTGGCGATGGAAATCGACGAAGATGGCAATTGGTTCGTGCTAGAAATGTCAGGTTATCCCTTAGATCTAAGCAAAAAAGGCCACGTTAAAAAGTTGGTGGATACGAATCAAGACGGCTACCCAGACAAGAGTATTTTATTTGCGGACAGCCTAACCTTACCCATGGGAATCATGAAATGGAAGAAGGGAATTTTAGTCGCTGATTCCCCTAACATCATTTATTTAGAAGACACGGATGGAGATAATAAAGCCGATAAGCGCGAAGTAATTTTGACGGGATTCTCTTTATCGAATCCGCAACATAACATGAATAGCCCTAAATTTGGGATTGATAATTGGATTTATTTAGGTCATTCGGGGGCTATCAATTCATTCTCCTATGAAAATATTTTTGGAGATAAAGGAAAAGAAATCACGTTCGCTGGCAATCCCAATGCCCCTAAATTACCACAAAACGGGAATGGCCGAAATGTTCGTTTTAAGCCAGGCTCATTTGAGATCGAATCCTTATCTGGGGAGACCCAATATGGACATACCACGGATCCATGGGGCAGACGTTTTTATACCGACAATGCCGACCATCTTTTTCATGAGGTGATCGACGCACGCTATGTAAATGCCAATAAAAATTTAGTGATTTCAGAAGCCATGTCTAAAATACCCGATCATGGGGATGCATGTGAAGTGTATCCAATTTCAGAAAATCCAAATCACCAATTGCTCACCGACATCGGAGTGGTGTCTTCCAGTTGCAGTGTCACTTGGTATGATGGGGGAGCTTTTGGGAAAGACTTTAAAAATGTGACATTCATAGGCGAGCCTACGCACAACCTAGTTCACGCCGACATCATTGAGTCCAAAGGGGCTACTTTTTCAGGCAAAAGACTCCTTGAAAAAAAGGAATTTTTAGCGTCAAAAGATCCATGGTTCCGACCAGTTAATTTTTACGTGGGTCCTGATGGTGCGCTTTATGTGGTTGATTATTACCGCCAATTAATTGAGCATCCAGAGTGGATGTCAGATGAGGTTAATAAAAGTGGAGCATTATATAACGGCTCGACCAAAGGACGCATTTACCGGGTGACCAAGAAAGGAAGCGACCCGATGGATTGGATGAAATCGGTCCGCTTGAGTGAAAAATCTTCAGATGAATTAGTCAAATTACTGAGCCATGAAAATGGTTGGTTTAGAAAGACAGCCCAACGGCTTTTATTTCAACGCGGTGATAAAAAAGTAGCTTCAGCGCTATCTGATTTAGTCCGTTCAGATGCGGAATATGGTACTGTTGCCGCATTATGGTTGCTACATGACTGGGGAATTTTAAATCCCAAAGATCTTGAAAATGCGTTACAATCGGGTTATGAAGGTGTTCGTGAAAATGCATTACAACTCGCAGATCGCATGGCGCAAAAGCCAGGATTTAAAGGAAATTTAGCTATAAATGAGTCCCTGATTAAATTAGCTGATGACCCTTCGGCGCGCGTCAGATTTCAATGGTTATGTTCGTCGAGCTATCTGAGTTTACCCAAAATGGCTGAATTAAAAGCGAAGATTTTGACCAAGGACATCGATGATCATTGGACTGGAATCGCAGCCATCGCCTCTTCTCAAGGGGCAGAATATGATTTATTGAAATTTAGTACACAAGCGATGGGGCCTAATGCCAGCGAAGGAAAATCTGAATTTTTAGAATATCTCGCGGCCACCTTAGTGAAAAAAGGAGATACTGAATTTTTAAATTTGGCGATTGACACTAATCCCAAAAATGACTGGTGGCAGGCAGCAATCTTAAAAGGAGTTGCCGCTTACGTCAATGAAACACACAGCGCATTCCAAGTTTCAGAACCGCAAAAAGATTTAATGGCTCAAACTTTTTATAGCACCGAAAACCATGAATTGAGAGGATCCATCATTCGCATATTTGCGATCAGTGGTTTACCAAAAAATACCGCTATAATTGCAGAAGGCAGTAAAAAAGCAAGTGTTTCTGCCAACAAAGAATTACAGGCTAGTTCTTTAAAACTGGTGGCATTAGCTAAGACCCCTGCGGTGGAAGCCCAACTAGTCAACCTGTTAAGTCAAATAAATCCAGAGCATTTACAGGTAGCAGCCATCACTTCATTGCCTGAAAAAATTAAGCCTGCCGATTTAATTGCGATCAATCGAGCGTATTCTTCGATGGCACCAAAGGCTAAAAAAGAATGGATTAAATACATGCTTTTCAATGATGCATACATCACTAGCTTGCTCAAAGAAGTTGAGAAAAATAACATTCCCAAAAGTGATTTAGCCTGGCCACAGTTTGTCGAGTTAATGAATTATTACGACAAGGGAGTGCGCGCTTTGGCGAGAAAAGTTTTGGCCATCGCAGAAGACCGTAAAGCCATTTTACAAAACTATTTGCCGGCGGCAGATATGGTCGGAAATGTGGAAAACGGAAAGAAAGTTTTTGAGGCTAATTGTACTACTTGTCACATCATAAAGGATGTAAAAGGCGTGGAGTTTGGGCCTAATTTGTCGACCTTAAAAAGCAGAAATGCCTTATCGATTGTCACAGAAATCATCAATCCGAATAATTCCATTGCCGATAAATATGGCCAATGGGAAATGGAGATGAAGGATGGTACTCGATTAACGGGAATTATAACCTCAGAAAACAATCAATCTCTTGCCCTAAAATTAATGGGGGGAACGATTCAAAACATTGAAAAGACCCGAATTAAATCGAAGCGAGATCTGCGTGTTTCAGCTATGCCTAATGGCTTAGAAGGTAACATCAATCTGAAAGCTATGGCTGATTTAATCGCTTATATTAAGAAATAAAACGATGGGCGAAGCTCGATGCTTCGCCCATTTAATTTATTTTTTCCAGGTTTCTTTTTCAGAAATTTCGCCGGTCTTTTTATTTTTCAAAATCACTTTTTTATCCCCATTAGGTAAAATCTCATCCTTGATGAACCAATGCTCCGAGTCATATTCCTGATACACGGACGGTTTTTCTACCCCTGTTTGACCGCGCCAAACCGGTAAATTAACCGGTTCCCACAATTTGGTTTTGGCAGATTTATAGGCCGCATCCACAATCGCGTTGACTACATATCCATCGTAAAAAGTTTCACGGGGTTGTACTCCTTTTTCATACGAATCAAACATGTCGTTAAACATCGTTGGGTAGCCTAATTCATGCGCTTCATCGCCTACGGGAAATTGCCAACCGCTAGTCGATTCAGCCTTTTCAGCCACATAATCGGTCCCAGCACCAGTCGTAAACATTTCAAAACCCGTGCGTAAAAATGAATTAACCCAAATCGTTCCTTCGGTTCCCATGACCTCATCTCTCAAATCCATGCCTCCGCGAAAAGTCCAAGAAACCTCAAATTGGCCAATCGCTCCATTCTCATATTTCACTAAACCGATGGCATGATCTTCTGCGTCAATCGGCTTCACTTGGGTATCGGCCCAGCACATCACCTCAACAGGCAAAATATCTTTTCCAATAAAATTTCTTGCAATTTCAATGCAATGGCAACCTAAATCCAACACAGCTCCACCCCCCGCTTTTTCAATATCCCAAAACCAATCGGAATGCGGACCCGGATGTGTCTCTCTCGACTTCGCCCAAAGTACTCGGCCTATGGAACCCGCCTCCACACTTTTCACCGACTTTAAAAATTTCGGGGTATAACATAGGTCTTCTAAATAACCCGCAAAAACACCGGCTTCCTCGCAGGCCAAAGTCATCCTTAATGCCTCCGCTGCAGTCCGACCCAATGGCTTGGTACATAACACCGCTTTTTTATGTTTCACACAAAGCATCACCGCCTCCTCATGTAAATAATTAGGCAAAGCAATCACCACAAATTCCGTCTCCGCATGGGCGATGGCCTCTTCCATTTCGGTGGTAAAATGAGCGACTTGATAGTCCGTCGCAAAGCGAATCGCTGTTTCTTTTTTACGTGCATAAACTACGGTCACAATATCTTTCCCGCGTCTGCCGCAAAGGGATTCCGCATAAAAACGGCCAATAAATCCTCCTCCTAAAATACATACTTTAGCCATAATCTTTTTTAATTAAATAATGCTTTGACTACTTTTAAATCGATGGCATGAGCCTGAGCGGCATCCATCGTTTGAACCGTTTTAGCTTCAAGACACTGCTCGATGACTAAATGAGGCTTAATTTTTTTCCTTTTTAATTCTTTAGCCAAGCGAACATAATCGATGTCCCCTTTTCCGGAAAAGGTTTCGGTCCAAATTCCATTTTCAGACTGACGAATATGCAAAGCAACAATCCTTTTTCCATAGGTTTTTAAAACATCAAAAACCGTTTGTTCTGAATTTCCCGAACCTCGATACACCCAATGCACGTCCATGCAAAAAGCAAGATTTTCGGGTTTAGTATGTTGCAAAACATAATGAAATTCTTTTGCACTTTCACGAAACTCAACATCGTGTGTATGATAAGCTAAGGTGATCCCTTTTTGTTTTAATTGACTCCCCAGCAAATTCAGTTTTTCCACTTGGCATACTAGTTCCGCATCCGTTTTTGCCACTCCATTTTTTAATGGGCTTGGATTCGTTACGAAGATATTGGTTCCTTCTGATTTCAATCGATCTGCGATCGCTAAGATTCGTTGGATCGACAAATCCGCTTCCTTAGGTTCATGTAAAATACTGCCCACATAAATGGATGGCAGGGCAATCTCATATTTTTTTAACGCGGGAATTAGCTTATTTAAATCGGCTACATTTCCGATGGATGGCTCCAAAGCCTTCAAACCTGACCGCGCATAATCTTGGATACATGCATCCCAATCTTGGCCCCATATTTTTCCCGCTCTTTGGTAAAATGTAATCCAGTTGTATCCGTTGCTTGAAATCACTCTTTGCTCTTGGCCCTCATAAAAAAGCGAGGCTCCTACCGGTAACATCAGCAAAAATTCGCGTCTGGAAAATGGCTGCGTCATCATTTAATTTGGAGTGTGATTTCTTTTTCTTTCAATAGAAAATCGGCCTGATTGACTTCCTTTTTCCCGCTGGCTAGCAAAGCTTCATCGGGCACCATCGACACCGGTGTAATACAAGAAGTATTTTTTTCCCTGAAAGGGATATTGTGGGCTAAGTTGTAGGCGGAAATGACAGACCAACGGGCAGTATCCGAAAGATTTGCTTCGGAGCGATGGAGGACATTGGGGTGGAAAAACAGAACGTCTCCCGCTTTTAATTCACAGTAAATAAGCTCTGAAACCTTTTCAGCTTCTTGGACAAAATCCATGTCGGCACCTTGTTGCTCCCCCGCAAAATGATGCTCAATTCTTTGCATTTTATGGGTGCCTTTTAAAACTTGCAAGCAGCCATTTTCGATCGTAGCATCCGTTAAAGCAACCATCACTGAAATCATATCTTCGGGATATAAAAATCCATTTTTATACCAATATCCATAATCTTGATGCCACTCCCAAGCACCTCCTAGTCGAGGTTCTTTTTGCATCACTTTCGAGTGAAAATGGCATACTTCCCCGGGACCTAAAAGACTTTGTACCCCTTGAACTAGTCGGGTGCAACGAGACATTAAACCGAAAGAATCGTCGCCAGCAGTAAACCAAAGCGTTAATTTTGTTTTCTTTCCGTTTTGATCATTTAAGTCAAATGAATTGTTGACCACAGAGTCATCCGTCGCCACGCCATACAATAAATCTATTTCAGCTTGATTAAACATGCCAGGTATTTGGACATAACCATCTTGATGATAGGAATCGATTTGAGCTTGGGTTAACATACGTGTATAATTAGGTTTAGCGATGCCAAATTAATAAATAATATTAGAATTAAATGCGCTGGATGAATTCTTAATTTGGGTCTACTCCCCAGTCTTAATTGTTGGGCTGAGCGGCATTGACAGCCGTCGGCGAATTACTTCCAGTGACTGTATTTGCTGTAGAAGCCGTAGGAGTTGGTCCCGGATTTGCCTGCAAGGTGCTCGTCGACGAAGGTTTGGTTTCAATCGTTCCAGCAGGGGGAGGCGTAGCCGTCGGACTAGCTTGCAAAGGAGTCGTTCCCGAAGCTTGTGGTTTAGGTTCAACTTTCACTTCAGGGACAACGGTGGGCGTAGTCGCAGGATTTGCCTGCAAGGTGCTCGTCGACGAAGGTTTGG
>Ga0214163_1000135_pt1 | contig 32687 bp, 14 predicted proteins | sample LakMenepilimnion_2_FD_153001 | JGI IMG/M metagenome (GOLD analysis project Ga0214163, IMG submission 153001) | Freshwater microbial communities from Lake Mendota, WI - Practice 15JUN2010 epilimnion v4 | ecosystem: Environmental > Aquatic > Freshwater > Lake > Epilimnion/Euphotic zone | place... | reverse complement strand
ATTTATAATGGAATCATAGTGTTTATAAAAAAATGGCAATTGATTTCTAGTCTAGTAGTTCTGCTGCTAGCTGCGGCTGGATTTTGCTGGTGGAGGCTCTATCTCTATCCGAAACAGACCTTATTTCAGTCAGGGAAAATAGCCGAGAACTTCCGTTCGATGGAAAGCATCTTTCCTAGTAAACCGATCGCAAAATCTACTAATCCCTACAAGCTACAAGAGAATATTCGCGAATTAAATATTTCCTACAAATTTGGTGGCAAAACCTACACAATGCCCGATCTGCTCGATCGCACTTTCACTACTGGTATTTTAGTCGTTAAAAACGATGCGATCGTCTATGAGCAATATTTTCGAGGGAACTCGGTAAGCGCTCGGAACACTTCTTGGTCGATGGCAAAATCATTTATATCGGCACTCGTTGGCATTGCGATCGCTGAAGGCAAAATCAATAGCATCAACGATCCGATCACGAAATATGTCCCCGAACTAATTAATTCTGGCTATAACAACGTTCCCATTAAGCATATTCTCCAAATGTCTTCAGGAGTTCGTTTTGATGAAGGTTATTCCAATCCAAAGTCTGATGTTAATGAACTTCTGCCTAAGCTGTTTCTCTATGCCCGTCCAATGGATCGAGCCATATTTGATTTTCCATCAGAAAAAGTCTCTGGCAAAGAATTTCACTATATGAGTTTGGATTCCCACGTATTGGGATTATTACTCAGACGCGCCACAGGAAGAAATATTGCCGATTACTTTCAAGAAAAACTATGGCAGCCTCTCGGAGCCGAATCTGACGCTTCTTGGTTAACAGATCTGTATGGTACGGAAGTTACTTTTTGTGGTCTCAATGCGACTCTAAGAGACTATGCCAAATTTGGACTACTTTACCTCCATGAAGGGAAACTTAATGGCAAACAGATTATTCCTCAAAGTTGGGTCAAAGAGTCTGTATTGCCCGATCGCCCCGATATGCAAGCTGGGGCTACAGATTTTCAGGAGAATGCTGGATTTGGCTATCAATATCAATGGTGGATTCCACCTGATACCGATGGAGATTTTGTGGCACTAGGTCATCGCGGACAGTTTCTCTATATTAATCCCAAACATCAAGTGATAATCGTCAAAACTAGCGCCGCAGAGAAATCCTTAACTAGTGAGATAAGATTGGAAACAATTGCACTTTTACGGGCGATCACAAATTCGCTTTAGACTGCATATTTTGATGAGGAATATTTATGAACTATTTAGAAGCATTTTCCCCAGACTATGCGATCGCACGAGAGCGTTTTCGAGCAAAGTCTTTGGCTTGTGGTTACGATTGCACAGCCTATCCAATGATCATCTTGGCTCTAAAGAATAGCTAAACCTCAAGCAGTGAACCAATTTTTTGCTGCAACCAATTTTGAAAAAGCTCCTCCAATAAAAATTCGCGCATTGGCTCATCTAAACGCACTGGAATCAATTGCTCAAGGCGAAGAATGATGAACCACTCACCGATCTGAAAAGGGGGCAAAATCTCGCCAGGTGAAATGGAAAATAGAGCTTTAGTTAGGCTAGGATGTAATGAACCAACATGAACAGGACCAATCAAGCCATCCCCTTGCCCTTCTTCGACTTGAGAGAAATCTTTGACTAATTGCTCAAAGGTTTGCTCCTGTGATTGTAATCGAAAAAATAGCTCTTGGATAATATCGCTGTCTTTGTGGCGAATGATGCGGTAGGTCACGCGATCAAGATCTGGTTTACGCTTGAGAAAATGGGACAGCAAAATATTATTAAAAGCTTGATATTTATACTTTTCGATCCGCAAGGAACGGGTTGCCCATTGCGGTAAAGTTTCTTCAGTAAGCAAGTGCTGATTTAACCATAAGGCGCGATCGCTAGGCGCATTAAACTGTTGCTCAAAAGCCAGTAAAGCTTGCGAAGTCTCATTTTCAGTACATATAACCGTAGCGATCGCCTGATCAATAATTAATTCCTTTACCAAGCTAGGCAAAAGGTTATACCTTCTGAGCAAGGGAACTAAATCATGACTATAGATTAACTGCTGATCTAATTGCAGAGCATGACTAGTAATGGTTAGTGTGTTTTCCTGTTGTTGCTTTTTTTGCTGTTGATAGATTGCCTCCAGTTGTTGTTGAATATTTATCCATTGCTTTGGAAAAGATTGCCGTTGATAAACCTTCAATGCTTGCTGATAATGGTTAATCGCTATATTAAAAAAATCCTGTGAATCGCCACAGATTGCCTGTGTATCAGCCAATTGAGCATAGGTCTGAGCCAAGTTCATTTGCATCAAAGCCCACAATTCAGGAAACTTAGCTTGGGTGTAAACTGTAAACAGAGATTGATAGATGACAATGGCGCGATTGAGATTATCTACTCGGTTTCCCATTAGCCGATCGCGATATACAAGTGCCAAGTTATTCTGAGTCATTGCCCAGTCTTCAGGAAAATTGGTAACTGTATATATCTCCAAAGCATGACGATAAAAGGCGATCGCTGCCTCTAGGTTGTCTAACTTAATCCCTGCGGCACGGTCACAATAGGCGATCGCTAAATTATTCTGAATCGCCGCCCAAGGCAATGGCGCACTATCAGCATTAATTTGCGGTAATGCCGCTTGATAACAAGCGATCGCTATTTCTAAGAAAATCCCTACTTGTCCTTGTTTTTCCGTTAAAGGACAACGCAAAAACAAAGTTCCCAACTGCACTAAATCCTTCGCTATATCAACCGCCAATTCTGATGGCACTGCATCTAGGGTTTGTTGCGCCCATTGCGACAGCGCTTTGACAAAATCTAAATCAAGTAATTCTATATTTGCTTTTACAATCGGGTAAACAGTCTGTGGCTTACCCTGACTATCCTTAGTTGTCTGCAATAATCTCATTAGCAGGTATGGCGGCGGCTCATTTTTGGGAAGATCGGCAATTTGCTCATCCTTATCTCCTTGGTGATTATCTGAGTCAGATATCTGGAGAACTTGATTCTCAAGGCGCTGGGGAATCAATTCACTATCACTTAAATCAGGATCACTTAAATCTGAAGTTTGCACAGACTCTGGCACAGGATTTGATGATTTTGACTTATGGCGAAAAATCCCCATAAAATCCTTGATTTTGGAAGCGATAAAGGAAGAAGTTTCTGAATCCTTATCTTGATCTTGAGGCTTTATATCTGTCGCTTCGTTAACAGCAATCAAAGTATCATCAATTTTTGCTGCTTCTGCAACTTTTGCAGTCTCTATGTTTAAATTCTGTTGAACTTGTGCCTCTAATTGAGATTTGCCACCAACTAATTGTTCCGCGATCGCTAGTAGGAAATTAGCCGCATCCCCCTGTCCATTCACCACCAGCGAACCTGCCGTCTGTCCCATCACCTCAATCAAACCTCGATCTAGCAAATCCTGATGACTTGCCAATAGTTTCTCTTCTTCTCCTTGAGGACAGACTAATAAAGCTCTTACCAATTCCTGATAGGCGGGAACACGCTGTGACATGATCGAGGCGATCGCCTCTTTGAGAGATTTTGCCAACTCTCGCAAAAAATTAGCAACATCAACTTCCCCAGCTTTCTCCGACTGTTCAGCAAACTGATCTAACAAATTGAGAAAGTCTGCATCAATTAAATCTTGATTTGCCTGCAAAATCTCTGATTCCTGCCCCAAGGGGCAGGAGAGAAGGGATTGAATAACATTTATATATGCCTGCAATCTTGGCGATAAATTATCACCACCTTCAGAGCAATCCTTAGCTTCCATTATTTGCTCAAATCCAAAAAACCATTCCAAATATTTTTAACAAGGGGCTTAATCCCCTTGTCTACTTAAATTACTTCTACAAGCGGGCTTATTCTTCTAAGAATCTGCTAGTGCAACACCGCCATTAGATTCATCTTCATTGGGTCTGACATAGACAGGAGGCTCAGTCTGCACACAGACTAAATCATCACTACAGAAGCACAATGCAGATCTGCCTGCCTCAGTTGGAATTTGAAATAGAGTGCGATTGCCAGCATTCTGTACACGCCCCAAAATAGAACCCAGTAAACTACGCAATAAAGGTGTATCGCTCTTGAGCGCTAAAGTGTGATTATGACCGCCACTTAACTGAATCTTAACAATTACATCTTGACTGGTTTCAGTAGTAGTAGGCTTTTCTGTTGTCTGCATAATATCCTTAAAAGTGAAGCATGAAAATTATAGTCGCGTATTGCTTGGTCAGCCATGAATTAAGTTAAACCTAATTTAATCTATTGCATATCCAACAATTTTTTAATTCTATAATAGAATACCAACATTTTAAAATTACTTAGCAATCTATTAAGCAATAATTTAGTCAATTTCTTATAATGCCTTTGTTTGGTGGGTGTTATAGAACACAATGTGTTTTCAAACACATTAACAAGATTCTATGGATTTGTTGCTAATTATCAAGTGAATAGTTTGAATCGGCGGGTATTATATAACTTGACTTTTTCAAATTGATGGTGGTAAGGTTTCGGAAGGAATCATGAAATCGTAGGTTCAATATTCAAAATATTTATCCAAGAATTACATGTAATTGAAGACTTTAGAACTAAGGTCAATATATTCAATAGTATATTAACCTTGTTTTAATCTTGTTTTAACGTTCTCTTTACTTCGGCTTTTATCTTAATCTCTAAACAAAGCAGTATTTTTAAGCCTAATGGTTTTACTGCGGAATTTATTCGACTTGCTTAACCAAAATAACTAACTACATTTTCCATCTACCGAGCATTTAAAAACTTATAACATCATGGACATTTTTAATCCTGTTCTAACGCCAAACAATGAGTTTAGCGGTATTTTTACTGTCACTGGTAAATATGGTCAGCTTGTTAGACCTAGTTTTGAACTAATGATGGGAAATGCTGCTTATGTTAATGAAGTTGGTATTTACAAAGTTGATGATGATCTAGGAACAATTAATGGCGTTAAGCCTGGCGATCAAAACTATGCAAAGTTAGCTTTGAGTGGCATAAATAGTCATGCTTTATTAGGCAACTTCCAAAGCATGGGTTTTGCGATGCAAGACCTAGTATTAAAGTCTGGTGATCGCGTAGGTTTTTATTTGGCATCTAATACCACGGCTGATTCTGTGGTAATGCACAATCCCCAAAATATTAATGGCAATCAATATCGGGCTTTCTTTTCTGCGGTGGCAGCTAATCCTGATGGAATTGATTATGTACAGGAAAAGGTCGTTGATGGCAAGTTGCAACTATGGTGGGAAGACATGGTTGGTGGTGGCGATCGCGATTATGACGATATGGTGGTTAGGGTTGGTACTAGTCAATTAGATGCCCAAAACTGGACACCAAAGGGAAATCAGGTATTTCAATTAGCGGGAGAAATTGATGAATCTGTGACCTTTAAATTTTCGATGCTTGGCAGTGCCGCCAGCTATCGCGATGAAATTGGGCTGTTTTTAGTGGATGATGCGGTGGGCAGTATTGGTAATCTCCGCCCAAGCGATAAAGGCTACAAATTAGCGGCACTGCAACGTGGACAGGTGCTATTTAACTCTTTTAGTAATGGCAATACTCAGGAAATTACTTTAAGTGGTGGCGCTTTTGTTGGTTTGTATATTGTCCAAAATGGCAACAGCGCTCAAGTTCTAAGTGGTGGCGATCGCCAGCCCGATGTATATCTGTCACTTTTAGAAGCTAATGGCGGCTATGACCATATCTCACGCATGGGAAATCATTTCTATTTTGAAGATATGCGTGGTTTGGGCGATCGCGACTATAACGATATGGTAATGCGAATGGATTGGGTAAAAAATACTCAATCACCAATGTCGCCACCAACTATAAATTTCAATTTGTTGAAGGATACGGGAATTTCTGATAGCGATCGCTTAACATCAGATGTGCGAATTGTTGGTAATGTCAAAACGACTGATAGCGGAAATTTTTACACCCGTTTAGAGGCGAAGCTAATTGATAGGGGTAACAGTTTTAGCGAAATTACAGAATATGTTGATATCAGTGAGTTTCTTAAAAAAGATGGTTCCTTTACTCTGCAAAAGGATGACCTTAGCCGTATTTTTGGCAAGAATTTTGTAGATGGTAATTACCGCTTGCGGATGCGGGCTACTAAGGAGTTATCACCTCCATTTATCAACAATATCGGCACTAATTCGGGAGTATTTGTTGTTAATGGTTTGTCGGGACAACCGATCAATCCTTACTTTTATTTATCGCAGGTTAACTCCACTTATAACAATGAAGTTGGGTTGTTTAAGGTTGATGATGACCTAGGATCGATTGATGGCATTGCTCCTAGTGATCCGCGCTATCTGCAAGTCGCTCTCGATCCTAGTCGCCGAAAAACTATTTTTGCTGACTCTGCCAGCGCTGCTTTACTTACTAATAATATTGGTTTGCAAAATGGCGATCGCATTGCCTTTTATTTAGTGGCAAATGCTAAGGCGGATGAAGTTTTAGCTAGGAATCCTAGAAATGAACGGGGCGGTTTGGGCAATGTCTTTTTCTCGATTTCATCGGCAAATCCAGATTTAGAAGCGCATATGCGATCGCAGTTTGTGGATGGCAAACTTAAGCTAAGTTGGGAGGATATGTGGGGTGGTGGTGATCGCGATTTTGATGATGTGGTGTTGAAGGTCGGTCGCGACAATCATACTTTTTTGATGTCTTTGCCTGAAAATCCTTTGTCGGCTGAATCAGTATTAGATTTTGTCTATGATTCTCAAATAGCTTTGAATATCGTTCTGGATCCAAGTTCAGCGATCTCTCTAGAGCAGCCAAACAAAACGAATAAGGCTTTGGTGACTCTAGTTGGCAAGTCTGATGCTGGAGCTAACGTTTCTTTGCCTGCGTTGTCATTGGTGGCGATCGCTGATAGTAGTGGTGCGTATAAATTTGAAAATGTCACACTTAAGGTGGGGAATAATTCTTTTGCTGTGACAGCATCGGATGCGGCAGGAAATAGTAATGTTAGTAGTCTGGTAATTGAAAGAATTTCTCTATCTATCGCTGCACCAACCGCATTGAACCTGAGCAACAATGTCACGCCTGAGAATGTGGCAATTGGTTCCGTAATTGGGAACTTTAGTTCTGTCGATCCTGATGCAGGCGATACGCATACTTACAGTTTGGCAGCAGGAACGGGTGATGCTGACAATGCTTCCTTTGAAATTATCAACAATGAACTGAAGTGGAAAGAATCACCAAACTTTGAAGTCAAGAATGCTTACTCAATCAGAGTGAGAACAACTGATGCAGGTGGTTTGACTTTTGAACAGGTATTCTCGATTAATGTTCTCAACATTAACGAAGCACCAAAATTCACCAGTACGCCTGTAATTAGCGCTGGTGCTGGCCTTGTCTATACTTACAACATCGCCACCAGCGATCCTGAAAATAGCGATCGCCTGATCACAGGTACAAATATTCCCACATGGCTCACCCTTACTAATAATGGCAATGGCACTGCCACCCTCACAGGCACACCCCAGTTCAACGATGCGGGGCTTTACAACATCCAATTAAAGGTAAAAGAGAGCAGTACTGCTGAGAAGTTTGAAGCATTCCAAAACTTGATTATTGGTGTTGACTCATTACTCACAGAGAATAGTAACTTCAATCCTGAACGGGTGATGAACTTCATCACGCCTGTAGAACCTTCTCTCATTCAGTTCAAGATTAAGAATCTTTCCTTTGATTCTACCGATAAAGTTAGAATAAACGATGCTTTTGAGGTAGCACTTTTAGATGCGGGCGGTAATAATGCTCTTGTTCATACGATCGCCAACGGACAGGACGCATTCATCAACTTTACCGAAGGTGAAATCGTCAAATTTGCCACTGGTGTCACCTACGACAACGCTACAGGACTAGTTACCCTAAACATAGTAGGCATTGCACCTAATACTCCTGTGCAGCTTGTCTTCCGCCTAGTCAACAACGATACAGACACTGCCTCACAGGTTGAAGTTACAAACATCAGTATCACGCCTGCACCTATAGGCACATTACCCCCAGTTCAAAGTAAATTTGCCCTCCGTACCGCCGCGATCGCCGCTCCTAATCCGATTAGCTTCCTCAGCCTTGCCGATGTGACAACCAGTATTCAAGCCAACTATGCGCGTACTAACTTCACCGAAGGTGGCAAAGTACTCACAGCGGAAGTCAATCTAGAAAACATCGGCACATACGCTCTCAATGACCAGCTTGTTCTCGCAGTCAAGAATATTTCTTCCCCTTCCATTGTTCTCCGCAATGCCGATGGTGTCACTCCCGATGGATATGCCTATATCGACTTCAGCAAGTTCCTCCAAAATGGCAACCTAGATCCAACCCAAAAGACCAATCTGGGTGAATTGATCTTCTACAATCCCGACCAAATTCAGTTCACCTATGAATTAGTCGTTCTCGCTAAGATTAATAATGCCCCTGAAATTATTACCAATCCTTTGCTCCCTGGTCGTAATGTTGCGGAGGTCGTTGGCGGCAATGCTTACAGCTATGACGTTAATGCTACCGACAAAGATAGCGATCCCCTTGCCTATAGGCTTCTAGTTGCCCCTGAAGGCATGACTATTAATGCTAATTCTGGCTTGATTGCCTGGAATACAACAACCGCTAATGTTGGCAATCAAAGTATTGTGGTGGAAGTTGCCGATGGACGTGGCGGTACGGATACGCAGTCCTATACTCTCTCAGTAATCGGCACTCCTCCCAATCGCCCACCAATTTTTACCACCGATCCAGTGGTTGATGCCTATATCAATCAGCTTTATACATATGATGCCAATGCGATCGATCCCGATCTTGATGATGTCAGTTTCAATCTGATTATTGGTCCGAATGGCATGACTGTAAACCGCGATACAGGCTTGGTACAATGGACTCCGCCTGCGGCGCTGGTAATTGGAGATACGGTTTTAGGAAGAATTAGTATTCCTGGCGAAAATGATGAGTTCTCTTTCTCAGGTGTGGCTGGTCAAAAAATCTACTACGATTCCCTTAACTATACTGGTGCTGCCGATAAATGGAACTTCAAGATCGTTACACCATCAGGTCGTCAAGTTCTCAGTACCAACTTTGCTTGGGATAGCTGGGGACTAATTACTCTTGATGAAACTGGTAACTATCGGGTGGTAGTTGACGCTGTAAACGATCAAACGGGTAATTATGGTTTCCGTCTAACCGATCCGAGCCTTGTACCTGTAATTCAGTTCGATCAAGTGATTAGCGATCGCCTCTCCCCTGGAAATCAAGATCGCCTCTATCGATTCACTGCCGCTAAAGATCAACGCCTATTTTTAGATGCTTTGTCTAGAAGTTCTGCCACAGTTGATTGGTATGTCATTAATCCTCAAGATCAATACATTCACTATACGGACTTCTCAGATATAGAAATGGTGATGCCACAGGATGGGGAATACATCTTAGTCGCGAGAGGTCGGGCTGGATTTATAAACTCGGTCGATTACACATTTAGTCTTGTCAATTCTGATGTGATTACGCGCTCTATGAATGTCAGTGAAGTAGTTGAAGGTGCGATCGCTAAAAAAGGCGGACAACATACTTACACCTTCAACGGTACTTCAGGTCAGCAGGTATTCTTTGACTCCTTAGATGGGAATGCTTATCTTCCTTATACACTACATGACCCATTTGGTAATGTAGTTATCAATAGAGCCGATAATCGAGGTGATAGAGCTTTCATTGATGGTTTCACATTTGTTTATGATGGCACTTATAAACTAATGTTTGATGGTGACGGTGAAACTATTGGCAAATATAAGTTCCGTCTGCTCGATAAAGTTAGTGCGGCTGCTTACACTTCTGATACTGACCTGACAGGTGCGGTCGATAATGCGGCAAGCGGTGCAAAACTATTCAAGTTTACCATTCAAGAAAATTTAGCTAACCCTGATAAGCGTCAGTATGTTTATCTTGATGGGTTAAATGCTACACCACAGTGGTGGCAGACTCAGCCAGGTGCATGGATTCTCTATAATTCACAAGGGCAGCAACTCAACTCAACCCGCTTGTGGGATGATAGAGAAATGTGGCTGGGGGCTGGGGATTACATACTAGTGATGCAGGGTTACAACGGCTATTACTATGGTGACGATCCGAATTACACATTCCGCGTTATCACATCTGACACGCCAATTACTGACATCACTAGCAAGATTTACACCAATCCAACCAACGGTCAGGTGATCGAAGGTAGCATTGCTGAGAAAGGGAATATTGATACTTATACCTTTACAGGTACGGCAGGTCAGCAATTATTCTTTGATTCTCTCGCTAATTCTGTTTACTTTACTTACGACTTAATTGACCCTCAAGGCACTGTTTTAGTTGACAATGCCGATATCAGAGGCGATCGCTACTTCCTTGATGGCTTCACATTACCCACAGGCGGTCAGTACAAAATTGTCATAGATGGTTCTGCTGAAACTACTGGGGCTTACAAGTTCCGTTTATTAGATAAGTCAAGTGCTGCTCCATTAGCACTAGATACAGTGCTTGATTCCACTTCTGAGAATAGCGGATACAATACTGACTTCTATGAATTAAATATAACGACAAGGCAGTATCTCTATGTCGATGCCACTTCCTATGGATACAATGGATCTGCTTGGTGGTTAACTCAACCAGGGGATTGGGTGCTGTATAACGAAGTTGGTACAGTCTTGCAAAATAACATCCGTCTATGGGAGGATCGGGAATTCTGGCTTGACCCTGGTAAATATACTCTCGCGGTGCGCGGTTACGGCTCTGGTTACGAGCCTCGCTACAATTTAAGTGTAACTACACCCGACCTAGTTTCAACTCCTTTAACTTTAGGTAATACCGTCACAGGTTCCATTGTTGAAAAGGGCGAACAAGATACCTATACCTTTACTGCCACATCAGGTGAGCAGCTATTCTTTGATTCTTTAGACGGTAATGCCGCTCTCAACTATTATCTGTACAGCCCACAAGGAACTGTACTAGTTAACAATGCGGATATCCGCAGCGATCGCTACTTCGTTGACGGTTTAACTCTAGTCACTAATGGCGAATATAAATTAGTCGTAGATGGCTCAGGAGAAAACACTGGCGATTATAAGTTCCGTTTGTTAGGTAAATCTAATGCGACATTAGCCAATCTCGATACTGATATCAGTGGTAACTTCACCAATACGCTAACCAGCGCCGAGAGATTTAAGTTTACACTCAGCTCGCGCCAGTACCTATACTTTGATGCCTTACCTCCTGCTGGCAGCTATACCCCATCTACATATTGGCTACCACAAACCACAGAGTGGAAGCTCTATTCAGCTAATGGTGTTGAAATTACGACAAAACGTCTTTGGGAAGATTATGAAACTTGGCTAGATGCGGGTGAATACACTCTCGTCATGCGCGGCTATGGTAGTGGTTATCTCAGTGACTATAATTTGAGAATTGTTACGCCCGATTTGAATACTACGCCACTCACGCTTGGTACTGTTGTAACTGGAGCGATCGCCGAAAAAGGCGAGCAGGACTATTACACTTTTAACGGTAATGCGGGTCAAAGTTTATATCTCGACTTAATCAATCGCGGTAATTCTCAAACCACTAAGGTAATTCTGACCGATGAGTATGGTCGAGAAGTTTTAAATCGTTGGGTGTCCGATAACGACCCCGATGCCTTTATCCTAACTCATTCGGGAATCTACAAACTAATCTTCGATGGTAATGGCGAATCAACCGATACCTACAGCTTTAGCCTAGTCGATCTATCCACCGCCACTGACATTACTGGTAATATTGGCAAAGGTGGGGCAATTAGTAATACCATCTATAACGGTCATGCTTATAAGCTATCCAATGCGACATATTGGACTAACGCTCAAGCAGAAGCACAAGCGATCGGAGCAAATCTAGTTACGATCAACGATGCCGCCGAACAGACATTTATTAACACCAATTTTGATGCTAATGCCCAGTATTACTACATTGGTTTAACTGACCAAGCTCAAGAAGGTCAGTGGAAATGGATTAGCGGTGAAACTGCGCCCTATACCAACTGGTATCCAGGTGAGCCAAATGGTGGTACAGGTGAAAACTATGCCTTGATGTATTCTTCTAATCGATGGATCGATATTTCTAATCAAGGATATAGAGGGCTGATAGAGCAGAACGATATAACAGTTACCTTAGCTCCTACCAGTAGCACTGACACGCTCACGGATGGGCGATCTGCGAAGTTCTATCAATTTACAGGTACAAAAGGTCAAGGACTTATATTTAATCCGACCACTATCCCTGCGAATACTAATTGGACGCTTTACGGTGCTTCGGGTGAAGTATTGATGAATGCTGCGGCTAATACTTCTCAATTTGTCAGTCTTAAAGCTGATGGAATTTATACATTAGCGATTCGCGGTAATAATGCAGCATCCGCAAATTATGCCTTTGAAATTAGCGAACTTAAAGCAGGAACACCTGCAACACCGACAGGAACGGCGATTAATTTTAATCAGATTTATAGTGGCAATCTAAATAACGGTGAAGTAGCGACCTTTACCTTTAATGGTACTTCTGGTCAGTCACTATTCTATGATGCCCAAGGAGGTTCCGCATTCACTCGCTATCTCTACGATCCATCTGGCAAGCAGGTATTAACTTATAACAATCAAGCGGGATATGCGAGCAATGGTGATTTTGGATCTGAGCCACAGTATGGACAGACCTTAGGAATAGCTGGCACTTATACCATGACCATTGTGGCAAATGGGACTGGTAGTTATACGTTCCAGTTATTAGATTTAGCTTCAGCGTCAAATATCCCAGTTGATATTGATACAGTAGGAACCTTTGCTAGTGGGGCAACCGAAGCGGATGCTTTCAAGTTAGATGTAGCAACTCGCACTTACTACCATATTGATGGAAAAGAAGGAGATGGATATATCTACGTATATGGAGATAACGGCAATTCAGTAACGTATATTCGAACATATCAAGATACTCAGTTTTGGCTCGATCCCGGTCAGTATTATTTTGTTTTTGCTGGTGCAGCATCTAACGCTAGTTATAGAGCGCAGTTAGTACAGTCGGAAGTGACTGACCTTGGCAATATTGGCTTCAATACAGAAGTAAGCGGTACTATTACCAAGAAGCTTACTCATTATTCTTACAACTTTACGGGTAAAACAGGACAGTTGGTCATGTTTGACGCGCTGCCTAGCGATGCCAATATGCGCGTTCGCATCCTCGATCCCAATGGTCGAATGCTGAATCAGGACGATCCTAGTTATTACTACGGTGGCGGTCAGAGCTTGAATAGCGATCGCCTACCAGAAAGTGGACTGACCTTGAGCATGGATGGTGTTTATACACTGCAAGTGGTTAGCTATGGCGGTATTTACGGTACGGCTGGAACGGGTAATTACAAATTCCGCTTGCTGGATCTGAATTCTGCGTCAACTATAAATCTTGATAGCACCATTAGTGGAACATTGGATCATGATGGAAGCGGTGCAGTTGTATACCGATTCAACAATCCTACTCGACAATATTTGTTTGTGGACGGACAAGGTGGTGATGGTGATTGGATTATCTATCGTGCTGATGGTACTAGAGTAGATAGCAACTACATTTCCTATAATGCCCAGTTTTGGCTAGATGCTGGCGACTACTATCTGGCAATAACTGCAAGAGGAAGTAACCCTAATTACCAAATGAAAATTGTTACTCCAGCTTTGGTGACTTTTCCTGAAATCAACTTTTCTAATGGTGTGAGTGATGTAGTTAGCGATACAATTGATGAGAAGGGAGAACAGCACTATTACTCATTCCAAGGCAGGGCAGGTGAAAAGATTTACTTCGATTCATTGGGTTCGGACACTTATTTTCTAAACTATACGGTTTATGATAAAAACTATCGTGTTTTGGCTACTGAGTATTATGGTGGAATCTATAGCGATAGGGATTACGGTCCAGATTCTACTCCTTACTATTCTCCGACACGTGGATTTACTCTCTTAGAAGATGGAGCTTACTATATCCATGTTGATGGATATGATGATAGAGGCGGTTCTGAATATACTGGCAACTATAGATTCCGATTGTTAGATCTAGAGAATGCGCCTGAAGTGAATCTAGATGAACTGATTGCAGGAACTTGGGATTACAGCAGTTTAGGTGCAAAATCCTATAAGTTTACTAATCCACAGCAGCAGTATATCTATGTTGATGGTCAAGAAGGCAATGGAGACTGGAACATCTATCGTGCTGATGGCACAAGAGTCGATGGCAACTACGTTGCCTACAATGCCGAGTTCTGGCTGGATGCAGGGGAATACTATTTAGTTGTTTCAGGACGCTCTGGCGGTACAAACTACAAGTTGCAACTCGTCACTCCAGAATTAAAGACAGTAACTACTCCCGTTGCCTTCGATACTGTAATTAGTGATGTAATCGATGAGAAAGGCGAACAGCACTATTACACCTTTGATGGTAAGGCTGGACAGCGCATCATGTTTGATGCCTTGAATACCCCTGGTCTCCTCTATACTCGTATTACCGATCCATTGGGGAGACTGATTACCGATGAGACTTCTGGACGCGGTATTCAAAGCAATGCCGATCGCTTTCCCGATCAGGGTTTGACCCTTGCATTTGATGGAACCTATCACATTACCATTGATGGCTATGACGATCGCGGGACTTCAGAATACACGGGTAACTATAGGTTCCAACTTGTCGATCTTGATGCGAAACCAAATGCTAATTTTGATGTTACCCTTGATGGCGCTTTTCTGATTGGTGATAACGGCAAGCTAGGTGGAACTGGCTATACATTTACAGTAGATCGTCCGCAATACTTCTTCTTTGACGGTCAAGGCGGATCGGCTGCTGATGCTGGCTGGGCTTTGTATCGTCCAAATGGAATTTATGTCACTGGCGGGAAAACTTGGGAAGATCGCGAAACTTGGTTAGACCCTGGTGAATATTCCTTAGTTGTGTACGGCATCACTCCCGTTAACACTGGCAGAGAAAAAACAGTACTTAATCCAGTTAATAACCACTACTACAGCTTGCTCAGTGGTGCTGGCTCGTGGGAAGCATTGCAGTCTAAAGCAGAAGCCCTAGGCGGTAATTTAGTAACAATTAATGATGCCGCTGAAAATCAATTTTTAATCGATAACTTGGGTGGCGATTACTATATTGGTTTCACAGATAAAGAGCAAGATGGAGTATGGAAGTGGATTAGCGGTGAGGCTGTTACCTATACTAATTGGAATGGCGGCGAACCAAATGGTGGCACAGGTGAAAACTATGGTTATATATACGGTTTTGGCAAGTGGAATGATATTGGTAATGCAGGTTATAGAGGAGTAGTTGAATCAGAGATAGATCCGAGTACTATTATCGTCCAAAGTACTTACAAGATTCAGATCGCAACCCCTGATTTAATTAGCCAGTCTTACGTTATCGGCAATGTGGTTAGCGATGCGATCGCGATTAAGGGCGATCAACGCTACTACACATTTGAAGGCAAGGCAGGGCAGAGGCTCTATCTCGACAGTCAAACTAAAACCGCAGGCTTTAAGATTCGTATCACCGATCCAGTAGGTCGCAACATCACTGGTGATTTTGATACAGCTTCTGCTGACGACAGAGATAATATCATTCTTAGCGAAACGGGTACTTATACCCTCACCGTTGATCCAACAGGTGAGGCAACAGGTGAATATCGCTTTAAATTGATGGAATATGGCGATCGCGCCACTATGCCCACGCCCATCACACTCAACTTAGCCAATCCATCGGTTACGGTGACAGGAACCTACGATGACACAAACAAGCGTGAAGCTGACTTCTATCGCTTTACAAGTTCTGGCAAACAGAATATCTTTGTCGATGCTATTACAGGTGATGGTAATAACTATTGGGGTATTTATAAGCCCAACGGAGAGAATTTAGTTTGGGGAAGACTCTACGAAGATAAGGATGTTTATCTAGATGCAGCAGGGCAATATACCTTAGTAATGTGGGGTGGAGTCGTTGCCAATAATAGCTATGAAGTCAGTTTAAATCTCACGGGCGATCAGACAACTGCATACACTTTAGGGAACACAACCAACTCGAACCTTAGTGTGAAAGGGGAAAATGATATTTATACCTTTGCAGGCAATGCAGGCCAGATGTTGTTCTTTGATGCTCTGATTGGCAATACTGATATCAAAGCAAGGCTTTATAGCCCTAGTGGAGCATTAATAAGCGATCGCGATACCAATGCAGATTGGTCACCATTACTCTTGGGTGAGAATGGTGAATATCGCTTAGTAATCGATGGATTGGGAGCAACGATTGGTAATTATAGCTTTGCGTTGAACGACCGCACTGCTACAACAGCGATCGCCCTCGATACAACTACCACCGCCCAACTCAACCCTGGCAATCAGCTTGATCTCTATCGCATTAATGGCATTACTGGAAAACTTCTCAAATTTGATTTGGCAGCATCCACTTGGGTAGGGGCAAATTGGGTATTGTATGACCCTTCGGGTGTAGCGATCTCCGCTCCTGCTACCAGCAGTCCCGACTTTAGCCTAGCATTAGGCGCAACAGGTACTTACACCTTGGCGATCGCAGGCACGAGCGCAAATCCTGTTGATTACAGCTTTACTGTAACTGACCTCACTCCAGCAGCAGTGACAAAGTCGGGATTTAATACCATTTATTCTGGCTCATTCGATACAGCTAACGAAGTTGATGAATTTACGTTCAATGCTAATGCAGGTACTGTGCTTTGGTATGACAGCTTAGGTACTACCTCTGAATGGCGAGCAAGAATGCGATTGCTAAACCCTGATGGTACAGCCATAGTCGGTGATAGTGAAGCGCGATACGATCAAGGCTCGTTTACGCTACAACAAACTGGAATCTATAAAGTTCAATTGCGCGATTATTACAGCCAAGCCTATGGTAGCTACAAATTTCAACTCCTAGAACTCCCTAAAAACTTTGGCTTTGGGGTGAACTACCTTGAATTAGGACAGCCCATTAGTGGCACTTCCACAGAAGGAGCCGCGAAGGTATATACCTTCCAAGCATTGCAGGGAATGCAGGTCATGTTTAATGGTATGTACGGCACAGGTGTCACAGCATGGCTATACGACTCCAATGGTAACTTGGTAACTTCCATTGGTGACTTCCGTAATAATGACAATGGTTTGACCACTCTTAAGCGTAGCGATATTTACAATCTGGTAATTGGAGGCAATTCTGGACAGAATAATGCCTACAGTTTCCAATTACTCGACAATATCACTTCGCCCAAGATTGAATATAACCTTAACGTTAATCGTTCTGAAACCAGTAGTCAAAATAGCTTCCTCTATCGCATTCATGCCGAGAAGGGACAAACCCTATACTTTGACAACTTGGCATTCAATGCTAATGGCAGCAGCTATCCCAATTACTACCGTTGGCAGCTATTTAGCCCCAGTGGTACACGCATCACCGATCAAGAGATGCGCTACGATTTTGAGACCAAAATCGCGGAGACTGGGGAATATGTTCTTCAGATGCAGGGTATTTGGGAAGCCCAACCTTATAATTATTTATTCCGTGTCTTTTCCTTAGATCCTAAAGATACTAATGCTTTAGATGTGATTACACCTGGTACTAGCGGAGGCGGAGATGCTGGAGATGGATCGCTAGGACGCTTCGCTGTTACGATTCAGGCGCAAGATGAGAAGGGCGCAACTGCTGATCAAAGTTATACGATTAAGCTATGGCCGCAGCCTGACAATAGCAATCCGATCATTATCAGCGCTCCTGATACGCGCCATAGCCTCAAAGAGAAGGGCTATCGTTATCAGATCAATGCGATCGATCCCGATGGCGATGCTCTTGCTTATCGCTTGGTTGACAGTCCCAATGGTGCTTTGATCAATCAAGATACGGGCGAATTGTTATGGTTCCCTGAAGCTTCTATTATCAATGGCAGCAAGGTTAATTTCACGGTGGAAGTAGCCGATCGCAAGGGAGGATTTGATCGTCAAACCTTCACAGTGGAAGTATTTAGCAATCTTGGCAAAATTCAAGGTCTGGTATTTGACGATCTGAATGGTAATGGCTTACGCGACTCGAAGTTGATTAAGGGTGATAATCCTGCGATTGTGATTGCGATCGATGTTTCAGGTAGTACAGAAGCACCTTTCTATGGTAAGGGCGAATATGAGAATGTGAAGACAGTTCTGGATGCTCAGAGAACTGCGGCTTTACTGTTGATTGATTCGATCATTGCTCAGGGCGCAGGTAATAAAATCAAGATTGGCATTATCCCCCATGAATTTAATGCCACAATTCAGGACATGGACTCCTCGTTAGCAGGCTTGCAAGAATACACGACAGCATTGGCTGACAATAACAATAATGGCATCCTTGATGTTGTAGAAATTCTCAATAGCTACGTTCCTAATGGCAATAATCGCTTCATCGAAGCGTTAAAACAGATGGAAGTTTTGGTTCAGGGTTATTCGGGTACACCCAACCTGCTATTTATGTCTGATGGTTACTCTCACGATAAACTTGAAGATTTAGGCGTAGAAGGAAGTAAACTTCGCAATATCATTAATGGGCAAGGAGGAAACGTTACTTCCTTTGCGATCGGAGAAGCATCTGCATTAGATACGATGCAGGCGATCGATCCTGATGCGATCCGTCTAACTGATATCGAAGAATTAGCGCTTATTTTCTCTGGCTTTGATGAACGCTATGCGATCGAGCCATTAAAAGATGGAGTGCTGATGTATATTGACAGCAATAACAACGGTAGTTATGACGTGGGAGAACCTTCCGACATTACCGATGTAAATGTCGAACCAAATGCTTTTGGTCAAGTTACCCGCTATCAGTATGAGTTTACCGACTTGCTGCCTGGTGATTATGTAGTGCGTCCAATCGTTACCAGTGGTTATAAAGTTACTACCCCCGCTACAGGCTTTACTACTAATTCCGTAACCCTTGCAGGTGAGACTATTACCAACAGCTTTGGTATTCATAAGATCACTGAACCTGTGAATATCGCCCCTGAGTTTAAAACGCAGCCACAAGATTTGTACAAAATCAAGTCGGGCGAACTGTTGAAATACACTGCAACGGCGATCGATCTAAATTCCGATGCCATTAGTTTTGATCTGCTCCTTGCCCCTGATGGGATGACAGTAGACAAGGAAACTGGCACAGTGGTTTGGTTGCCCACGGTACAGCAAGTTGAAAATTATTACAGCGAACTGAGGGAAAAATTAGCTTCCTTAGATGCCAGTCGCCAGCAAACTGATGTAATTACTTTCCAAGTTCTATTACGCGCTCAAGATGGCAAAGGTGGCAAAGCGATTCAGGCAATTAATATCGAGTTAGTACCCGACAATACAGCACCTGTAATTACTTCTGTAGCTCCCGATAGTACCAAGCCTCAGGTGGGCAAGCAGTTCCAATATCAGGTTAAAGCTCAGGATGTTGACACAAATCCGATCACTTTCTCGTTGGTCGATGGTGCACCAGCAGGCGTGGCTATTGACGCAACGGGACTAGTTACATGGACACCAGTGGCTGGACAAGTTGGTAAACAACAGTTCACAATTAAAGCCGCCGATAATAAGGGTGGCAGTACGCTGCAAACAGTGATGGTGAGTGTCATTAATGCCATTCCCAATCAGTCGCCTGTGATTGTCTCGCAGCCACGCGATCGCTTACGCTTAGGCAGCAATTACTTCTATCAAATCGAAGCAACTGATGCCGACGGTGATGCCCTCACCTATAGCCTTGACGTAAAACCCGCAGGCATGACCATTCAACAAAACACAATTGTCTGGACACCTGCGGCTAACCAGTCTGGCAATCAAAATGTGGTGGTGAAAGTAACTGACAGTCAGGGAGGCTCCACTACCCAAAGCTTCCAAATTACCGTGGCTCACCAAGCCGCGAATAATACGCCCACCATTACATCGGCTCCCAATACTTTTGTCGCCAATCTCGATCGCCAGTATGAATACCAACTCACAGGCAACGATCCCGATGGCGATCCCTTCTTCTGGACATTGGATAATGCCCCTGAAGGCATGGTTATCGACAACCAAACAGGTTTATTGCGCTGGAATCCTAAACAAACCCAGTTGGGCGAGCATACCGTCAGCATTCGCATCACCGATCTCAATGGAGCTTATAGCGGTCAAGAATTTACAGTTAAGGTAACTGGCGCAAATACACCGCCGCTAATTATTTCCACACCAAATACGCAAGGTTCTGTCGGTCAGGGCTATGCCTATACGGCTGTGGCAAAGGATGCCGAAAACGATGCGATTATTTACAGTTTGGCGCGTCGTCCATCGGGTATGGAAATTGATCCTAGTACGGGTGAGATTAGTTGGACTCCCAGCTTTACTGGTAGTTATGAAATTCAAGTACAAGCTAGAGATAGCCAAGGCGCAAATTCTCTCCAAACCTACACAATTGTTGTCGGTACAGTTGCCGTTAATAAATCGCCAACGATTACCTCCACACCCGTATTTCTTGCCGACACCGCTAATATTTATAAATATCAAGTCACTGCGACCGATCCTGATGTGGGCGACACATTGACCTATGAGCTAATTAGCGCCCCTAGTGGTGTGGCAATCGATCCTATTTCTGGATTGCTTTCTTGGAACAGTCCCATTGTCGGCACTTATAAAGTAGTCGTGGGTGTAAATGATGGCAATTTGGGAGCGGCGCAAGGCTTCACCCTCACGGCGCGTGCTAATCAGTTACCAACGATCGCTTCTACTAATCCGCCGACTGGCGCAATTCCTGGAGTTCAATATGTTTACGATGCGATCGCCCGTGATCCTGATGGTGGCAAGTTGACCTATGCGATCGATGTTTCTTCTAAAGCGAAGGGCATGACTATTGATGAGTTGGGCAGATTGCGTTGGACTCCAACCAACGCTCAGTCAGGGGTTAATAACGTCACAATTACGATCACCGATGAAGCTGGTGCAACCATTAACCAAACCTTCAGTATCAACGTCCAACCCGATACAACTGCACCAACGGTCAAATTAGGCTTTGCAGGATTCAATCCTGCCGAAGTTGGATCACGAGTTCTCTTCCAAGTACAGGCTACCGATAACGCTAGAATTGACAACTTGGAACTAACAGTCGGTGGTAAAGCGGTCATTCTCGACCAGTTCGGACAAGCGGGCTTCACCCTCGATACGGCTGGTACAATTACAGCGATCGCTAAGGCAACCGATGCAGCGGGCAATGTCAAAACCGAAACCTTCACTATCGATGTCTTCGATCCTTCCGTTCCCCCAAAAGCCCCCGAAGTCAGACTCGACCTTAACCTAATTCCTGATGGCATCATCTCTAAAGTCACAGCCCTTAGAGGTCTAGTTGACGACCCCGATGACAACCTATCCCGCTATCGCCTTGAAGTTGCACCACTAAACACTGAAAACTGGTCAACCATGTTTGAAGTGTTTGGCACGGAAGTTGCCAGTGGTGGAGTATTAGGCAAATTTGACCCCACCGCGATCGATGATGGCATCTATCGCGTCAAACTCACCGCATGGGATACGACAGACATTTCCAGTAGCATCGAAAATCAAATCGAAGTGTTCAGTGGCGATCTTAAATTTGGTGAGTTCCAACTCAGCTTTACGGATATTTCGATTAGCGCTGGCAATATTCCCGTACAGCTAGTCCGTACCTATGACACCTTAAAACTGAATGCAAATAGTGCGGAAATGGCTCCTGGTTGGCGAGTGGAGTTCCGCGATGTGGATCTGCGGACTAGCCTCGGCGCTCCCGATCCTTTCTATGAAGAACAAGGGTTGACCGATAGGAGTCGCGGTCATAAGGTCGGCGATAAGATCTACATCACTATCGGCGGCAAACGCGAAGTATTTGAACTCGCCCTCAAACCCGCTGTCAGAGAAGGCTATACCCTCAGTCTCTATGGCATCACCCTTTACGATCCTATCTATAAACCCGTAGGCAACACAAAGAGCAAATTAACCCTAACGAATTATCAGACTGCAAATATAACCCTGATTGACACCCGTCCCGACGACATCTTGAGCAACCTTGCGGCTGTTCCCTATGACCTCGGCAACTCCTATTTCAACACCAAGTACCTTCTCACTACCGAAGAAGGTATCCAATATGAAATCGATCCTGTCAATGGCAAGATTGATCGCGTTGGTAAAGACCTCTACAATATTGATTTCTCTGGCAGGGTCAAAGCGAATGCTAATCCTACTGAATTCTTGGAGATGACCGATAGCTATATCAAGAGCAGTTATGGTGCAAAGATTGATTTTGAGCGTGATAGTAAGGGGCGCATTGTGGCAGCAGTGGATCAAGATGGCAATAAGGTTCTTTATAGTTACGATAAGAACGGCGATCTAGTTTCCTTTACAGATAGAGAAGGTAATGTCACTAAGTTTGAATACAACTCCACGCGCAAACATTATCTAGATAAAGTAATCGACCCGCTCAATCGTTCTGTCATTAGGCATGAGTACGATGCTCTGGGTAGATTGACTAAGGTCTTCGATGCCGCAGGTAATGCCATCAACATGACCTTCAATCCTGAAAATCAAATTCAAGTAGTAACTAACCCATTGGGATACTCCACTACCTACGAATATGACGATCGCGGCAACACAGTTCAAGAAGTTTATGCTGATGGTGGAATCGTTAAGAAACAGTATGACAGCAGAGGAAACGTTACATCTCTAACCGACCAATTAGGATATACAACCAAATTTTACTACGATAGCACAGGCAAACTAACTAAAAAATCTGATGCTTTAGGAAACATTGCTACTTATACATTCAGTAATGGATATCTACAATCGATAACTGATGAATTAGGTAATATTACAACTATTAAAACCGATGACCAGAAGCAAACATTGACTACCATTAATGCAAAAGGAACTGAATCAATTATTACACCGACCAGTTTGATGATTAATGGAGTTAGTTTGGTCTCAAATATTACAGAGGACGCTTTAGGTAGATACTCAAGTGTAAATTCGCAAGGCATTAACTACAAATACACTTACGACAATAGCGGTAGGCTATTAACAGATACCCATACAGTGACAACAGCAGGTGGTTCTAAAGATGCAACGACTACTTACGAATATGATAAGAATGGTAATATCACCACGATACAAGATGAATTTGGTAGAACCACTCAATTTGAATATGACAAGGTTAATCAACTTATTGCCATTACTGATTATCTAGGAACTAAAACTACAGCAACTTATGATTCAGTGGGCAATTTAGTCCGTGTAGATTATACAGACGGAACTACTAAAGAATATACATATGATGCAATGCAGAGGAACACTAGTGAAAAAAGTCGCGATGGTTCATTGACAAAGTATGAATATGATTCAATGGATAGATTGACTAAAACCATATACTCCGATGGAACTTTTGATGCTAGTGAGTACGATTTACTTGGTCAAGTGACTGCCATTTTTAATAGCTATGGAGAACGAACAGAATACACCTACGATGCAGTTGGCAAAAGGGTAAAAGTAAAATCTCCTGAAGGGAAAGAAGTTAACTTTAGCTATGATGCAGCAGGTAGAAATATTACTGTTACCGATGACCAAGGTAAAACTTTGTACATTGAGTATGATGCTGAAGGATTACCCGTCAAGTTTACTTTGCCAGATGGCAGTGTTACCCAAAGTAATACAGTAAATCAAAAATATCGACTTGATATTGACGAGAATGGAAACTCTACCATATATGAGCTTAATGTTAGTGGTTTAGTGAGTGCAGTTATTGATGCAGAAGGAAGACGCACATCATATACCTATGATGAAGTTGGAAATCTTCTCTCACAGACTAATGCGAACGGGGCAATAACCAAATATGAATATGATGTGATTGGTCGCCGAACAGCCAAGATACTTCCTGATGGTAGTCGTCAAGAATTTAGCTATGATTCTGATGGAAATCCAAGTCTCAAGGACTTTGACGGTCAAATTACTAGTGCAGTAGTATCTACTACAAGTAATCAGGTAGTTCAGACTTTACCTGATAGTACTCAGCGCATTTTAACTTATAACTCTGATGGGCTCCTTGTTGAATATCGGAGCGGTTCTGCCACAGCAAGTTATACGTATGATAGTAATAGACAAACAACTAATGTTCGCGATGTCAATGGGAAGAATGTTTCCTATACATATGACAGCAGTGGTAAAGTCACCAAAATTATTTCTGATTTCCAAACTACCGAATATGAGTACGATCTAAATGATCGCGTTGTGAAAATATCCGATTCACTTAACGGCAATACTGTCTATGTATATGACAATAATAATAATCTTGTAGAACGTCAGTACGCTAACGGCGTACTAGAAAAATCCACCTATGCTTCGAATGGGTTCTTAACTAAAATCGAACAGTTTGATAGCTCCAGTCAACTAATTTTCAGTCAATCTTACACCAGAGATTTATCAGGTCAAGTAACTAAAGTTTCTGAAAATACTGGTAAAGAAGTTAGCTATACCTACGATAAAACCTATAGGTTGATATCAGAAAATATTATCGATCCAATTGAAGGTACTAGAAATATTGCTTATACATATGATGCAAGTGGTAATAGGATCTCCCGCAATGATTCTATTCTTGGCTTTACTACTTATACTTATGGTGATAATGACAAGCTGCTGTCGGAAATTACGGGTTCTTTAGCTACTACTTATACTTATGATTTCAAGGGGAATCTGATTTCAGAAACAAATACGAATCAGAAAAAGTTCTTTACATGGAATTCTCTAAATAAACTCACTAAGATTGAAATTCAAGATGTTAATGAAACTGTTACTTATGAGGTTTCATACCAATATGATTTGAACGGCAATTTAATTAGTCAAGTCGAAAATGGAGTACAAACTTTCTTTCTATTAGATTATGCTCAACCTAACCCTCAGGTAATGGCTGAATATAATTCTGATGGTAGTCTTGTCAAAGCTTATACCTATGGTGATCACCCTGGTCCTATTGCTCAAAGCGACAGAAATGGTAAGAGTTTATATTACCTGACAGATAGGATGGGTAGCACTCGTCTAGTTGTAGATGAATCAGGTAATGATGTTGGAAGTTATGACTATGATGCCTATGGAAGAATTATTAAACAGTCTGGAACAGTTGATGTCGAGTATCTCTATAATGGCGAGATGTACAATTTTGAAACTGGTTTACAATACCTACGCGCTCGTTATTTGGATGTCAGTACAGGTAGGTTTATTAGTCGAGATCCATTTGAAGGATATGTTACTAACCCAATATCTCAAAATAGTTATCAATATGCTGATTTAAATCCAGTCAATAATTCTGATCCATCTGGAAATTTTTCTATTGCAGAATTTTCTGTTGCGAGCGTGTTTAAAAATATTCTTGAAGGTATAGGTAATGCAAATAAAGTGATTCAGGGTAAGACTTGGATTGATAGGGCGAGAGCTATAGATGATCTTGTATCAATGTTGATTATTGGCGGATTTATTTATGGTTCTTATGAGTTTGGGTATAAATCTCTGGCAAATCCACACTCTACTTACTCTACTTTAAAAATTAATTATTTTGTTTCTTTAAAGCTTAAAGGAACTAATAGGGTTGGAAATCTTGATGAAATTGAGGGGGAAGTGAGTGTTGGACATCCTGCTTTCAATAAAAACGGTCAGTTTGATCCGCGTACCACTATCAAGGTTAAAGGCAAGTGGAAAAATGGATTTAAGCCCGGTATTGATACCTTCTTCGAGGGAGCTGTAACTTGGGGCGCGGGTAAAGGTGTAACTTTCAATCTTGGTGGCGGCGCTTCTTACAAATTTATTGAAGTTCCTGATACTGGAAGTTTTGGACCATTCAGTATTAAAGGATCTGTATTCAAACTTGAGTTGGAAGCGAGGGCAGGGGTTATTGCTACTGGATGGCTACCTAGCGGTACTTATGCTGGCTCAAGAATTGATATTACACTTAAGACAACCTTTTTATCGTTCTTAAAGTTTAATGTTCCTCTTGCTGGCGCAAGTATTGTTGGTGGAACGAGTGGGTTCTTTAATGCTAATATTTTTGCACCTTTTTGGCTGGGCGCATGAGTATAGACTGCAATCATATATCAGCCGTTACATACTGATTAACCAAGTATTCTCTTCAAGCCCATATATTAGAAAAAACCAAAAAACATAGTGAATACAAGAATAAATTCTATGAAACCATTTCTAACTTCCTATGGTCGTATAGAGAGAAAAAATTCGACTACATTGGTAGTGACTGAAAATGATACTGGGCTTTATGTAAGTTTTAATATTATAGGCATTGTAATCTTGACCATTGCAATTCTGTCATTAGTCCGTTTATCATTTTTCAAAATAAGCAATCTGGAAATTACTCGCAGTCAGTTAGCCCAAAGTATTCTAAATGCTTCTTCAGCTAGTTATTATTGGGGTTTTGGGTTTATCAGCCTATTAATTCTAATGTTAGCCTTAAAATTATTGATTTTTGGACAAGAGAACAGACAAAAATATTTTAAATATTTATCAGGATTGCTGTTTTTTATTTCAGCATTTTTAATAGTTAATTTAACCTATACTCCAATTTTATCACAAGGTCTATTTGCCTTAATTAGGGCTTGCTGAAAAAGTATTAGAAAAGCACTCGAAAAAATGGATGAAGGCAAAATGAGGTTGAAAGATAATTATTAGTTGAATTATTAAGTTTAAGCATAACTTTTCCTAATTAAAGGAAGAAGGGAATGAAGAATAAATCTTTGTTTTTGTAATAAACACAAAAAAAGATGGCAAAACTGCCGCAGCAGTGTAGAAAGATTCATTACTAAAAAGGTTATCGCAATGGTAGTTTCAGCCGTATTGGCAAGTTTTGCCATCACACGATCAAGACTAAATCTTCTTTTGCCCTCTCCAAATTTACCCTCAATACAGTTACGCACACCTTCATCTAACCGAGCTTGTTTCTTCATTTCTTTACTAACATTTTTTGGAGGTCTACCTAGAGGAGCGCCACTAAATCTAATTCCTTTCTCTTTACACCAAGCTCGATTTGCTTTCGTGCGATAAATCTTATCTGCATGAACTGATTTTGGATAAAAACCTGTGTATTTTTTAAATTCTTCTACTTGCATTTTTAAGTCTCCAGACTCATTAAAATTATCCCAGCTTATGCGATCTAAAAATACATATCCTGTCACACAACTAGCAGACAACTTAGCTCCGAACTCTACAGCTCTACCAGCTTTACCTCGAATAATTGGGCGGATATGTGGTTGACTTAAACTAACTATTCTGTCGTCAATTCTCTGACTCTTCGTTTCATACATCGATAACTGTTGACGATAGATTTCCGTGGCAACCAATAGTTTTTTATATTGCTGCTGACTAAGCATCTCAAGTCCTGTATCCTCACCTAGTTGCCTGATATGTCCTAAATTTCTTTTAATGTATTGAAGTTGTTTTTTTATACCTTTTTGTCGTTGTTTTTTAGTCACTCTTCTCTTCTTTGATACTTCTAAGTAGTCTTTTCTTGCTATATTTCGATAGGTTTTTGGCTTCCTCTTCGTTCTATCCTTTACTGAATTATATAAAATATCTATTACTCTTTCTGTTTGTTCTCTTGCTTGATTCAATAATCCTAAATCATTTGGATAACTTATATCCGACGGCGCACAGGTTGCATCTAATATTAGTTTCCCGCGATTTGTCCCCTCACTATCTTTTCCTAATGACTTTTTTTCGCTTATAATCTCTCCTCCTATTTCTACATTGTTTTTTACCATTTTTCGATTAATTTTATTCACTAATTCTCCATCTATTCTTTTGCGGAAATGTACTAGCATTGATGCGTCAAATGGTGCTTCATTACTATATGCTGACATCCCCAGAAAGTATTGTAAATATGGATTCTCTTTTATTTGTTCTACTGTTTCTCTATCACTTATTCCTAATCTTTCTTTAATGATTAATGCTCCTAAAGCCATCCTAAACGACTTAGCTGGCGCTCCATGATCCTCATCTGAAAAGTTTTTCGCATATTCTTCCTCAAATTCTGTCCAAGGAATTTGCTTTGACATTATCACCCAACGATTATCTGCTGATAATTTTCCGAGTTCAAATTTTTGGGCTGCAATTATTCTTTCGGCTGATTTTCGGTACATTTTCTACCCTATTCCTAGGCTTTTGACCCATGTTAACCCCTTTTCTCGTATCTGACTATACCTTGTTTTTCCTATAAGCTATTCTAGGCTAAGGTTTTAGCTCTTTTCAGCAAGACCTAATTAGCAAATTTCCTGTCATATTTTTCTATTATATCTTAATATTAGTTTTATCGTTTTTTGTATATTTAGGTATTAGCTTTTGGAAAGCTCCTTATCCTTATTATAGAGAAAGAGTTACCATTTTTAGTTTAGCTGAAAATACTCTAATTCAAAAAATAATGCGATATCCTATCCCTTTTGTTATATACAGGAATGGAAAATTGAACTATGTTTCTTCATGGGTTGAAGCAAAATATAAATATCCACTCTCAGATGTTACTTCTATTCATAAATATACTTCTGAAAAAAGCGATGAATTTACTTATTTTGCTATGCTTCTTTTTTCAAGACTAATACATATTTTCCCACTATAGAAAGTAGAACTGTTAAGGAAAATAATCAAGTTTTAGATATTGTTTGTAAGTTTCTTAGCTTGCCTAAGGGTGAAGATTTAAATAATAAGAATCTTATATTCTCAAATCATTTAGTTAATATTACGTTAGAACGTATTTTCGATCCTAACTTAGTTAATAATCAATCTAGTAGAATACTAGGATCGCACAATCAAAAGATCTCTGTAAGTGCCACAATGATGATGGAAGAAAATCAAAGAAGACTGGCTTTAAATCCTAATGATCCTGAGGCTTGTTTGATGTTGGGATTAGCTTTTATGGGTATTAATCAGTTTGAAGCTGCGATCAAAAAGTTACAGCAATCCAAAATACTATATGAGAAACTTGGAGAACAACGACAATCGGTAAAAGTCGCCGATTATTTATATAGACTTCAGACTTATATGATACCTAATTCAATCAACAATGAAATCTAACGCGATGTGCAACTAATGAATTAGGAAACAACCAAGTCTTCAAACTGTAAAGGATGAAGGGAATGGCGGTTGAGCCAAAAACAAAGAGTATGAGCAAGAATTTTCCGATTAAGACGACTAGAAAGATGCCAGATATACCTAGCCCAAACCTTATCAAGATGAAAACGAGCAACTAACTGACCAATGACAGTCTCGATCAATCGACGCACCTTAACAATCAAGCGCACCCACCAACGAGGACGGGAATCATGCATATTCGAGCGCAGAGCCGTTTGTAAATCGACAGCAAAGGTCTGTAGTTCTTGCTTGAGAGGTTGGCTGAGATAGCCTTTGTCACCAATCAGGAACCCATGAATGTTGGAGACTAAATCCCAGAGAGTTTCCCGTTCATCGCCATTAGCGGGAGTAAGCGCAAACTGCGTAATTACACCGCTGCCACTAATGAGAACATGACCATGAAAGCCATAGTAATGCATGTCCTTAGCCGCACAGTAACCATAGCTCGCAATATCGGCAAAGCTACGACAACGGGATGCACGACAAAGGTAACACAGAGGTATGGGTACTCCATTGCTTTGTACTGCCACAGATTGGCAGCTTGTCGGACAAAGGTGGTACGACTTTTTAAGGCTGGAAACCATTCTTGCCAATGCTCCCGAAAATATTGCCAGATCCCTATGTCGGTTTCTATTCCTCGATACTCAGCCACGATTTCCATCGTTATCACTTCACTATCACTTAAGGCTGGCGCAAACCCTTTGGCTCTTACCTTCTGGCTCACAGTTATTTCTTTGAGCAGGTCATCGATCTTACAAAATACCGCAATGATAAAATATTCCATAGAAAACATAATTCTCACCGCTAATCGCGTTAGTCCTATTTTCTAACACTTTCGGCTGTGAGTTTTTTTGCTATTTCTTAGTTGCACATCGCGTTTATTAGATTATATTGAATTAACGGCTTAGCCCCTGATCACGATAATCTCTCGCCCTGCGGGACTAATGACATTCTCCGTCGTAGTGCGATCGCTTAGCGGTGACAACCCAGAGCGGCGATCGAAAATCACTAACCACCCAGTATCTAAACTCAACCCCGATAAATATTTATCCAATTGCTGTAATCCTTCCTTAAGCGGATCGGGTCTTTTATCAGTCCATACCTTCAACTCCATTGCTAAAGTTTTTCTGTCATAGCGCAAACAAATATCCACATGAGCAAAAGCGAAAGCTAAGATTATCGGGAGCCGAGTGCGGTGAAAGTCGCACGCTCGGATCTAAAAGAGAGGTGCGGAGGATAATACCTCCCATCGACTCTACCTACTCAAATCTTTTTCATACTAATTATTTGTGCGTTACGCTGCGCCAACATACGCTACAGAACTAAATGCGACAACAAGATAATCTGTTGATTCTTGTTTGATTTGAGATTAGATGCTCCGCGCCCTTTGAGTTTAAAAATTGAGGGGCAATTTTTTTGACTTGATAAAGTATCACACTATAATCTAACTAATATTTCTCCTGCATTTCTATGACATTAACAGAAATCTTGCCATCACTACAAAAGCTATCCCACTTTGAAAAAGTTAAAGCCATCCAGTTTTTAGCCACAGAACTAACTAAAGACGAACAAACCTCAGATCTTCTTGAAGATGGAAAAACCTATGAAGTTTGGTCGCCATACAACGCTTTCTCCGCAGAAAAAGTTCTAACTGATATGTTGCAACAACATTTATTACAAAAAGAAGCAAAATAAAATGACACCAAGAAAACGGTTTAACTTTGTCGAAAAATCCAACTCTGCGGGAGAAACCAGCCTTGTCCCCTATCTTCCCTTGACCTTATCATCCCAAAACACTTCCATTTCAACATCAGGCTTATTAGATACAGGCGCGAGTGTCAATGTTCTTCCCTACGAAATAGGAATAGAACTAGGATTAAATTGGAATGACCATAACACATTAGTCACACTGGCAGGAAATCTAGCCAAATTCGATGCCAAAGGGATTATTCTATCAGCAGCGATCGATCAATTTGCACCAGCTACTTTAGTTTTTGCTTGGACAAAAGCCGAAAATATACCTTTACTTTTAGGAAGAATTAACTTTTTCCAAGAATTTGATGTATGTTTCTACGGTTCTCAATTAGCTTTTGAAATAGCTCCTAAATCTAAAACTGTTTAGAGATAGAATTTACTAATCGTTATTACTCCCCAATACCATGTCAACCATCACTATTCATCAACTAGAACCAGACATTGCCCAACAGCTAGAACAACGCGCCGCCCAACATGGGAGTACCATCGAGCTTGAAATTAAAGCAATTCTCAAAAGCGTATTAGCACCCAAAAAGTTAAGCAATATTGACCTCGCCACCGCCATTAATAGACGCTTTGCCGACTTTGGAGACTTTGAAATCCCCGAAATTCCTAGAGAACCATGCGAGTATATTAGTTTTGACTTAGGCGTGAAATTGTTACTGGATCTGTAAAGTAAATTCTTGTATCTCTCTATTGCCAGTAGAATAATAGCTAACACTACTATCCGCAATCCTCACCACCTTTCCCATCCGCTTTGCTTTTACATTACAGCAAATTCCGATCAAACCCGCCACAAGTCTAGTAATCTAAAAGTATCACCAAAGTTAAATAATATATGGCAGCATATTCGCTTGATTTACGACAGAAGATATTAAGTGCATGGCAAAACAAAGAAAATACTCAGAGGGATTTAGCAAAACGATTTAAAGTTAGCTTATCGTTTGTACGAGATTTTTTACGTCGGTATCGAGAAACAAATGAAATAGCAGCGAGACCACAAGGAGGGGATCGTCGTTCCAAAATCAAAGGGGAGAATGAAGAATTAGTTAAGACAATTATTAAAAAACAAAATGATATATATCTACGAGAGATAAAAGACAATCTACAAGAAAGCAACGGAATCAAAGTCAGTGTATCGGCTTTGAGTCGTACAGTTAAACGATTAGAACTAGGGCGCAAAAAAAAACTTTAGTAGCCAGCGAACAAGCCACAGAAAGAGTACAAAAATTGCGTTATGAGTTTCGTCGTTGGCTAGATACGATAGATGTCAAAAACCTCGTATTCATCGATGAGACAGGACTAAATCTAGCGATGACAAGGCTTTATGGCAGATGTGAAGGGGGAGGCAGAGTGTATGATGATCGTCCAGGGAATAAAGGCAAAAACATCACTTTAATTGGAGCCATAAGTGATGAAGGTCTGATTGCCACGATGACTTTTGCAGGTGGTCTCAACACCGCCAGTTTCTTAGTTTTTATTGAGAAAATATTATTACCTCAATTATGGGCTGGCGCAATTGTCGCCATGGATAATTTGCCTGTGCATTACGCTGAAATTGCGAAAACTCTAATTGAATCTGTCGGTGCTAAAGTTAAGTTCCTACCTCCTTATTCCCCTGATTTATCGCCAATCGAGTTATGTTGGTCAAAGTTAAAAGAAATTATTCGCTCAGCTAAAGCTCGTACAATTGAGGCTCTTGAT
>Ga0214163_1000134_pt1 | contig 32791 bp, 65 predicted proteins | sample LakMenepilimnion_2_FD_153001 | JGI IMG/M metagenome (GOLD analysis project Ga0214163, IMG submission 153001) | Freshwater microbial communities from Lake Mendota, WI - Practice 15JUN2010 epilimnion v4 | ecosystem: Environmental > Aquatic > Freshwater > Lake > Epilimnion/Euphotic zone | place... | reverse complement strand
CCCAATCATTCCCGCCGTGACCCAGCGGGTCGGCACCGAGGACCGCAAAACACTGCAGCTGGCTCTGGACGCTGCCTACCCCCGCGACCGTGGCCGCGTTTGCTGCGTGACAGGCAGGGACGACGCCTACGATGTCTGGTGCGATGAGGTCAGGCGCCAGCAGCTCTCGCTTCTGGAGGCCGAATGACACCTGGCCCCCCGGTGCCGATCGCCAGTGTCGGTGACACGCCAGGGATTAGTGGGTCGTGGTCTAAGGGCGGTTTCCCGCCTTGCCTTTCCGACAGGAAAGCGGTATAGTTACTTCAGTCCAAGAAACCCCAGTAATGGCCCGCAGAGTCCGAGGAAATGCCCTCACCACCGTTGTCCGCGAGCACCTTATTGAGTTCTTTTGCTTTGAAGACGACTACAGCCAAGCTAAATGGTCCGAAAGCTTTCAGCATAGTGAAGCCAACAGGCTGAGAATGCTGAACAACACCAAATTCCGCGCAGAGTTTGTTAACCGCTACGGGCAGGAATGGTGGGACGAAATGCTAACAAGTCATTGCTAACCCCCTACCCGACAATAACCAGCCACCCCTCCACCCATCCCCATTAAACACCATGCCAGCCAACGACACTCAGGTAACACCAGTTCCTCACCTATGGGAAGTCAGTCACCCTTACTACTGTAACTTAGGAAACTACTACGCCCCTGGTGGCGCTAAAGGTTACCGAGAGTACAAGTCCTTAGCTGACTTCCTGGTTGAAGAAGGCGATAGCGACATGGACTACAACCTTGTGTTCCGCTGGGATTGGGTAGAGGATCACGACGAGGACTCCGACGGAGCACCATTCCCGCACATGGGCGACGACAACTACCGCAACGGTAAACTGTTCCTCTTCATTATGCAGCAACGCAGAGGCTTATACGAGTGGATTGAGATTGAAGTTTGTAGGGCTGACGAGCCCGCTGTTATCGCCTACCTAACTCCCAGGTGGGAACACATGAAAGCACTGTGGGAGCCACTTGGCGCGGGGCCTGCTCGAACCTCACCCCGAAATTGAGTTTTGTGTGGGGCGGTTTACCGTTCTCCCTGGGGCGGTTTACCGGCTTGTTTCTGCTGATCAGAAACGGTATAATAAATACAGCGAACCGACCCCGGCAGTGACCACCCTCCACAAACTGAGCCACGACGACACTCACAACCGTCCGACCCAGTACGAAATCGTGGTGGTTATCGACGGGAAGAGGGTTCTCGGTGGCTACTCGGCAAAGAAAACAAAGAAGGCTCTGCTCACCGTCGCACTCGACAACGACGATGTCCGCCTCCAAATGCTCGCAGCTCTTCCCGCCGACGACGCCTCAACCCCAACCTACACCGCTCGCAACGGGTGGGTGCTGGGTAATTCAGTCATTCGTTGGTCCGGTGGCACACTCCGTCACCCTGCCCTTAGTTCTTGACACAACCGCTTTAACTCGCATGTTCTCAACAAGCCACAGCCCTGTCGAGTTTCCTGAGGGCATATCTCCCTGGGTGAAGTTTGCTCTGAATCCAGACTTTAACACCCTTCTGGATGCAATTGAGGACTCTCCAGAAGAGGGACGGAGTAGCAAACCACCTAAGCAAACTTCTGTCTCCGGTATCCGTACTGGCCAGCTCCTGCTCGTCGGGTACAAGTATCGCGGTGAACTACTTTCAATACAAAAGGCCAAATTTAAAGGATTTAATGCCGGTGGGCTCAACTTTGACACCCTAACCCAACTCAAAGCTTTCAAAGGTTGTCGCACTCTGAAACAACTTGAGGGTTTCTACAGTATGGGATCAGGGGTTAAAGCTGAGTTTTCTCGAGTCGGCCCTGGTGAGCCCCTTAGAGAGGCCTACCTTTACAATGGAATCTTTCGTGTAGGTTCCGACGAGTACACACTCTACTTGGAACCCATTTCCAACTACCATGATTGAAGAAGCACTAGCTAGTTTAGACTGGGCACCATCCGGTTCCAAGTACATACTGGTCTCAGACAACTCTGACGGTAGACGACTGCCGTACATTGGCCCTTTCTCTTCGCTCGCAGCCGCGTCCGACTGGCGCAGCGATGCAGAGAGGCAAGGGGTTATTTACGCAAATCGCTACCACTTGAGAGCTCTACAGGAGCCCCAACCCCTGGAAGAATCACCGGCACTGACCAACTCTGCCGTCACTGACCTGCTCGACTATACCGACATCGGGAACGGTTACCACACTTGGCTCACCGAGGATGGCCCCATCACTGTCACTCGGGAAGAACTGCGCCGAGCTTTCGACAACGCCTACGACCCGAACGAGCCGGACTGGGCGATGAGAGTGAAAATTGACGACATCGACGTGGCCTTACGTTTGCTGCCTTAAACCTCCATGGAAATCAACCTGCCCTACGTTCCCTTTCTGTCCTCCGTCGTCCCGTTTAAGGGTCGGGTCTACCGCCCCCGAGGGCAGTTCGTTCAAGTGCAAGTTTTCGGCCCCATCTGGTGGGCTGGCGGGTACTGCTCGTCTCCCGAAATTGCTGGTGTAATTAGTGACCGTTTAAACGCCGCTTCCAAATCGACCCGTACGACATGATTCAAGCGTACGAAGACCTTTGGGGCGGTTTCCACCCCCCCTGTTTCTGCTCGGCAGAAACGGTATAATAAGTGAGTTAAAAGGCACCCCACAATGACAGTCCCTGCTTCCCTACTACTTTCAATTCTTTGTAAAGCCAAAGAGCTTGATGTTCGATTTGAGCTTAGTTCCTGTGAGGTGTTCGAATCCCCCGCTACGACGTAAACTTTTACTTCCCTGATCGCTACACTGTGGACAGGTGTTCCCTGACCATCTCAAATATGGACATCGGGGAGGTAACCTTCGGGCAGGTGAATGAAAGCCTACTCCTAAGAGAGGCTTCGCTCAGGCAGCAGGAACTCGACCGGCAAGACAGCGAAAGGAAAGAGCTTCTGGAGCGGTTAAACCTATCCGATAAAGACATGGAGTTACTCGGGTTGCACCCTTCGCCTAGCCATTAGACGGCAGGGACGGTTTCCCACCCCTAAACCTTCGGTTTACCCCCTTGTTTCTGCGGTGCAGAAACGGTATACTAAATGAGTTGAAAGGCACTCCCCAATGACCCCACCCACAAAGTCTCTCCGCCCAACCATCGCCAACTTGGCCGCAGGTCAAATTGTACGCGCTGGATACAGTTACCATGGCGACACATCCGGGGTCGTCAAATACCGTTTCATAGGCTTCAGGTACAACGATACGTGGTTCAGCAACTTAAGGGATCTTAAGAATTTCATGGGTGCCACGACTCTTGCGAGCCTAGAACAAGCAGCCGAACGCAGGGGCACGGAGTCAATACATGCTGGGTTCAAGAGTGAGCAGGGTGAGTACCAGTGGGAAGCCTACCTCTGGAACGGTGCCTTCCAAGTTGGAACGAGTGCCGATCGCCTTTTGCTCAGGGCTGCCTAACCTCCTTATCTTTGACCTTGGCTATTATGGAACCAACCATTCTCCCCTACCGTGTGTGCAGCAGCGTTGGCGCCGATCGCGCTATCCTTGGCCTGTTTCTGAACCGACGTCTGGCCCACCGGTTTCGGGACCTTCTCTGGTCGGACTATCCCGCTTGGGTAGCTAATCCGCCCATCTGGGTCGAGACCCTGACTCCGGAAGGGTGGTTGCTTGACCCTGACTGACAAGTTCCCTCAGCAAACCTCAGCAAACCTCAGCAAACCCTCAGTAATCACACAGCAAACCTATGGGCAATTCAGGCAGGTCCGTCTACGGTGATCCCTTTGTACCAAGCACCTATAACTGGGTCAGGGAAGGAGAAGTAGCTGTTGTAACTTACGGAGACACCGACGGCACTCGGTTCAGCATTCGCTACACCAAGGGGGCACTCCGACAGGCTCTCGTAGAGATCGATAGCAACTGGACTCGGAGCAGATCGTGGTTCTCCTGTGAACAGTCCTACGAATCCCTCAGAGCTTACTACCTGGCTGGTGGGGCACTGTTTTCTTGGTAGTGCCCTAGGGCGGTTTCCCGGCTTGGTTTCTCGAAGGAAAACCGGTATAGTGATTACAGTTCACTTCAACTCTCCTATGCAAAACCCTTTCTTACCTGCAGCGGAAATCCTCGGACTCGACATTAACCCACTAGACACGATCCACCACGAAGGCCTAGTTTACACCGAGGTACGAGGGTGCGACATATGGCTCGTACAGGGTTCCGAACCGAACCAGTTCTACGTTTCTAATGCGTTGGGGGTCCGTCGTTCGCAGATACGAGAGGACCCTACTGACGCGGTTCTTGACTTACTGAAGCTAGACCCAACGTTGTTAGGCCGCCAGGTAAGGTCCCCCCGGTTGTTCAAAACTGCGCTAGTGCAACACTTTCTTCCCCCGTACTAGTCCTGGCCCTGAAAACTTTCAACTTATCCCATCCGACTATGACTTTCGACTCAAAGACACCCTTTGATATTACGGTAGAGCTCTCAAAGGAGCAGGTTGAGCATATTGTCCAGGAAGCAATGCTCGAAAAGTTCCGAGACTACAACGTTGCAAAAGTTTCATTTGTGATCGGAACTGAGGAGGATCGAATGGGGTACACCACCGGTCACTACCTTCGAACTGCGAAAGTTTCTCTGAGTAATAATCTGGGATCTGCTTCAAATGGACGTTGAACGTCAAACCTTGATGAGGAGCGAAATTAGCAGCGAATTGGTACAATGACAATCCTTGCAAATTTCTCTTCGAGAAAACAAGCCGGTAAACCGTCACAGAGCAAGGGGTTGGGCCAGTGAAAGACGTAACATACGTGAAGCTAAATGAGATTTGTAACCGCTACGAGATTGCCCCATCCGCACGAGCAGAACTCCGAGAACTTTTCCGAGGGGTAACGAGCAAAGCAAACTCAGACGAAGCCTTCCTTCGAGATTTCCTTGAAGACCGAGCAGAGCGTCAGCGACACCAAGACACTTCCTACCAGGGAAGTTGGTGAGTTACTCCGAAAGCCCACTCAACAAACAGTAAGATGGAAACCAAACGAGAAGGACCCCACCTCCACTTAACAGCAGATTGCTACGGGTGCCGATACGTGACTAGCGAGCAATACCGCTGCCAAAGCGACAGCGGGTCCGATGTTTATTGTACGCATCCCTCGTTTGAAACACGGCGCAGCATAGGCGACACTCGCTGGGTTACACCGGACTGGTGCCCCTTTGCAGCCCCAATGCTTTCCATACGAAAGCAACTTGAATCCCCCAAGTAACTTGAGTCACTCGTTAAGTCACTCGTTAAGTCACTCGCAAACTCACAACTCAGCAAAATGACAACTCCCGCCGCAGCTGCCCTCTACCTTGCGCAGCACAACCTTGAAATGGAAGGTCGCAAAGTCGCAGTCTTTAACCCGGACTTCAGAGATCTTGACCAGCTACCGGTAATCTTTGGTTTCAACAACGGTGGCTCTAGCGGATTCCTCGAAGGTGTTCTAGTGTCTGAAGATGGCACTTTTCTGGGCTCTCACGCTTGCAGCAATGAAGCCTACATGTACCACGACCTTGGGATCTTGGAGGGTACTCGACCCGACCGCCACGAAAGGTTCCAAGAGCATTATCCGGTCGGGTACCGCATGGAGTTTGTCCCTTATGCGGACCTGAAGAAGCATACCGGACTCAATAAAGCCTTAGCTTTGCTTGACGCCGCAGAAGACAAGAACAATGAGTCTCCTTCATTGTCTGATGGCGGATAACCGCCCCCGAAGCGGGCGGTTTACACCCTTGCTCTCTCGAAGAGAAAACACTAAAGTAAGGGTGTGGAAAGAAACCTCCCCAATCCCACTCTCTTGGTTCCATGACTAACCTTTCAAAAGTTTCCGTGGGCGACGAACTATTCGTTGTTTGGGGGCATTCCTGGAGTGTAGAAAGTAAGACTATAACTCAAACAGCGAAAGTTATGAAAATTGATAAGAGGTATGTCTACCTGAAAATAGTTAGTTTCACAGCACCTCCACAAAAGTTTAAATTCGATGGCCGAAGCTTTCATACTAAAAAGTATCCGTATGAGCACGAGACAGGTTTTGGTTTGTATGCTTATCTTAGCAGGGAGGACTGGGAAAAAGAACAGGCCGACAACGAGGCAGCACGCGAGTACCTTAAGTTGACCCTGGGCTGTGATCCTTGCAGGGTGGTTGAACTTCCAATCAGCGTGGTTAAGGAGATTAACGCAATTGTAGCCAAGATACCTAGACCCCTGGCCCCACCCCCTAAGCCTAGTTCAGGGGTATGCTTTTGGGACAACCATGAGAAGCGCTACATTACGGGGTAGAATCTACCACTAACTGAGGACTTATCGCTTAAGACCCCCTTGTAACCCCCAACAACAACTCCTTGCACACATTCCGATGGTAACCCCTAAAGAAACACCCGTTCAGTTCACTCTCGACATGGTTAGAGCCACACAGGCTGGCCTAAAGACACAGATGCGGATTGCGGTAGACCCGCAACCTGACTGTGCGGGTGGGTGGGAGATGCACGAAACGGACGCCACAGGAATGTGGTTTAAACCCCGGTCAGGCCCAGTCTACCCTCTTGTACCCTGTCCACTCGGAAAGCCGGGGGATCGACTATGGGTGCAAGAAGAATGGATGGAGGCTGAATGCCCGATTGATATGAGTAATGCTCCCCAAGTGATTCGAGGCCCCGTTACAAGTGATAGGTGGTGTGAGTGCACGTGGTTCAAAGACAGCCCTGATCCGTACGGCTGGCCAGCTCGAAAGGGTTGGCGACCCGCATCTTCCATGCCCCGGTGGGCTAGCCGTTTAACCCTCGAAGTTTCCTCTGTAAGGGTGGGAGTGCTACAGGGCTTCACCGAGGTTGATGCTGCTGCCGAAGGCGTGATTGAAGACTTTAGACCTGTGGCGGATAAGTGGGATCTGTGTTCCCTATATCGCAACGCCTATCGTGAGCGTTGGGTGTCCCTCCACGGCAAGGAATCGTGGGACGCTAACCCGTTTGTGTGGGTGGTTGAGTTTTCACCAATCGCGACAAGAAACGAACAACCTGACTTTCGGTCCTTGTGCGCCGAGCTTCTAACTGAGCTTCAGTTTATGAGAAGGACGATAGCGGACGAAGTCGGCTACCCGAGCCCCCCTTCTCCCCTTGAAGAAAGAGTCAGTGAGCTCCTCCACAACGAGAACTAAGCGTGTTGTCCCCTATGGGCGGGTAACCGCTTGCTCTGGGATGGTTTACCGGCTAGTTTCTGCGTCGAAGAAACGTTATAGTAAGGGGTGGAAAAGTCCCTAAGAAACTCGTCTTAACACAATGAAAAACGTCCAACAACCTAATTTCCGCGATCTGTGCTCCAGACTCGCTGACGAGCTGCATAAAGAGACGTGTCTCTACCCCGGTTACGCTAGAGAGTCGGTGAGAGAGGCTGATAAGGCCCTCAAACAACCTGCTCTCCATGTGAGTCGTGAGGAAGTGTCTTCCCTGTATTATGAACACGGTGGTAATGACTGGTATGAGGGGTTTTCCTGTGAAGACTTCGAGCGTGCTGTAGGCACTCTTCTGTCTCGTCTCGGTTATGTTGTAGTTTAAGAAGACGGATAACCGCCCCCGAAGTGGGCGGTTTACACCCTTGTTTCGCTCAGGTAAAACGGTATAGTAAAGGGGTGGAAAACACCGCTCCCAACCCGATGCAAACTCCTGAAGCCGTTGCCCTCGCCGCCACCATTCAGCTTCATGGCGAAATGCTCAACGACGAGTGCTTCGCCGGCTACGACGGCGATAAGGATGCTTTCGACACCCTTTACAAGGAAGTACTCGTTATCGCTCGCGACGATGTCACTCTGGAAGTAGATCCAGTCAACCAAGTTGTTGACATGTTTTACGAATACCATTCGGAAATCTGCAACGGAACACGCGAGGTCGACTGGTACCTTCATCGTTGAGTTCACCGATTTCACTCTCTAGTTAACAATCAACCAACTCTTGAGAAAATGGAAAACCTTTCACCTGCCCCCGACAACACTCTCGATGACCCTTTCACCTCGTACCTTGAAAACGAGCTGCTAAGCTCTGAGGACGAAGGCGACCGAGACAACGAAGATTGCTGAACTTTCCCACCCAAACCCACTCTAGGACTGTTACCACCATGAAACCTTCCGAAACCTACTACATTGGAGACCTTGGATACGTTATTCATGGCAGCGCATGGGACGAGGTTTGTAACCTCACCTCCCCCTGTATCGGTGAAGAACGCGAAGGAGGAATCGTGCTCAAGGATGGCCGAGAGCTTTTCATCTTCAGTACAGCTCACGGAGACGGCGAGTTCAAGGACCAGTTTGGTAACACATACGGTGTAGACTCTGGCACACTCGGGGCAATCCGCGTTGAGGATATTCGGGAGGAGAATCTGATCGAGCTAGGGTGTCTTCACACGTTCGACCAACCACTTTCGGACGCTGAATGCTGCAGAGTAGACGGCGTTGTCACCTTCGGTCACATACACATTGATACCGATCCTCTGCAAGATGACGAGGAGGATTACTTGGACGAAGACTGGTACGGCGACGAAGACGACGAAGACGAAGACTGAGCAATACGACGCGGTAAGGGCGGTTTCCCGCTTGTCTTTCCCTGAGAAAGGCGCTATACTTAGTTCACTCACCTTTTCAGCCATGCTCTACGAAGAAAAGTACCCTAACGGACTGCAAATGACGCAGTTTGAGCATAACCGGATTGAGCAAATTAGTATGTACAACCACAATTACTATGTAGGGTTTGGAAAGGACCTACTACTGGCCAAGAGCGACGACGACGACACAACTGAGTGGTTCCTTGCCCACGACGAAACTTTTCGGTATTTGGGTGAGAGCAAGTGCTCCCGTGGAGAACTTCTCACCCGCTACGAACAACCATGCACCTGAACTGCCAACTTAAGTCATTTCAACCCCGAAGCAACCCCGAAGCAACACAATGAGCACCATTTTCAGCAACTCCCCTGTAAGAGTGAATCTTACGAAAGCTCAGATAGAAGCACTGATTAATCAAGAGGTTTTGCGGTCCTTCCCAAACTTCGTAGCAGATTCCATCTCATTCAAAGTATCCACTCAAACTGACATGAGACGTGAGATTTCTGGAACCACTTTCGAAGGTGTGGACCTTGTCCTGAAGCCTTCAAATCTTACGCCCTGGGACCGATGACAAAAATCAAGCACTTTGCAAAAGTTGAACTCGACCTTGCCTCTGTCAAAGAGGCCGTGACTTCTTCTCTGGAGATTCAGTTTCCGGGGCAGAAAGTTACGAGTATTCTCCCTTTGTACTCAAGCCCTGTAGGATACTACGAGGACCGTTTCCCTTCGCAGAGGGACTTTTCTGGGTTTGAGGTTACTCTGGAGCCTAAGGGTTGACCTGAAAGATTTCCTCAGGATACCCACTAAAGGATCCTCAGACAAGCAAACAAAGCACTGGAGAAGCTCAATGAGCATAGTTGAAGAAATTCTCAAGCTGAAAGAGCAGCGCAACGCTGTAATCCTGGCCCACTACTACCAGGTTTCTGAAATTCAGCAAATTGCCGACTTTGTTGGGGACTCCCTTGAGCTGGCTCGCCAAGCTGCGGGAACAAACGCAGACGCGATTGTTTTCTGCGGAGTTCACTTCATGGCCGAGACCGCCAAAATTCTCAATCCGTTAAAAACCGTTTTACTTCCGGACATCAACGCAGGGTGCAGCCTGGCTGATGCCTGTTTACCGGATGACTTCGCAAAGTTTCGTGCGGAACACCCGGACCACTACGTAATTAGCTACATAAACTGCTCAGCAGCAATCAAGGCTCAGAGCGACCTGATCTGCACCAGCAGCAATGCCGTGCGCCTTGTTGAACAGGTCCCGAAAAATCGACCTATTTTGTTTGCACCAGACAAAAACCTGGGGCGGTGGGTCGCCGAGCAGACTGATCGCGAGCTCACTCTTTGGGATGGAAGCTGCCAGGTTCACGAGGCTTTCAGCGAAGAAGCCTTAATGAACCTTTGGGTTGAACACCCCGAGAGCGAGGTCATTGCCCACCCTGAATGCGAAGAGGCACTGTTGAATTTGTCGGATTTTGCGGGTTCTACGAGTGCTTTGCTCCGCAGAGTGCAGGAAAGTACGGCGGAGTCCTTCATTGTCCTGACGGAACCAGGTATCATTCACAAAATGAAGCAGGTTGCGCCGAACAAGGTGTTTCTGCAGGTTCCTGGACGAGACGGCTGTAGCTGCAACGACTGCCCATGGATGAAATTAAATACCCTGGAAAAAGTGCGGAATTGTCTGCGGGACTTGACGCCAGAGATCAACCTTGAAGAGGGACTGAGACTGAAAGCTTTGCAACCCCTTGAGCGAATGCTTTCTCTTTCTTAGTACCTCGGCCTGAAGCCAATGCGGCGAGCGGGGCGGTTACCCGCCTTGCTCCCTTCGCTAAAACACGCTATACTATATTCAGTGAACCGAACGGCCATGTCTCACGATCAAGAGCTCCGTGCAATCTTCCAGATCCACTCCATTCCAGAACAGGCGCAAAAAGAGCTGCGAGAGCTGTTCAAAAAGAGCAACAGAGACGGTTTTCAGGAAGGATGGCGTGAGGGCCACGAAGACGGGTTTTACGAAGCTACCGACGAGTGAGTCCCTGAACTTTTCTCTTTCAAGGAAAAGTCTCGCCCGTTCAGCACCACCGAGAAACCAACCATGGAAACAATTGACAAGCTGATAAACCTTGTGCGAAGGACGGAGAATTACGTCCCACGACTCTCCTCTGCCGACTTCTACGAAAAAGAAGGTGTTTCGGTTCTTGTGGAGGACGCAGGGTACTCCATCACCCTTCGAAGCCAGACTGGGGACTTACATGTTATTGACGGGTACGGTCCAGGTGGAAGATTCATCGAGTGGCTGGAGGGTGATGAAACTGTTGCTCAAAAGTGGCTGGAGAAGCTAGGAGGTTAACCGCCCCGACTAGGACGGTCTCCCGCCTTGCCTTTTCGGCAGGAAAACGGTATAGTAAATGTATGGAAAACGACCAAAGCTTCTTTGAAATAATGGCCCGCGTGGACGAGTGGGCCGCAGTCTCGGCAATGTATGATCGTCGTGGTGCTGCAGAGGACCGCGTTGCTTACTTGTTAGAAGACCCGATCGGAATGTCTGACGATGAACTCTTTGAGTCAGCCTGCGATGCTTGGATGGAAGCAGAATGAAAGGGACTCCAGTGAATGCCCCGAAGAGAGACACCCTAAAAGCAGCGAGTTACAACGCTCTCTGGTTCCTCGGCCCGTTGAACAAACGTGTGAAGCTCTCTCAAGCACTCGCAACTGGCACGGCGGATGACGTTCGCTTTGCCGCTCAGGCATCCCTGCCTGGCGTAACATGCCCTAAAGCACGCAAGCGCCTCGAACTCGCCCTGCGATCGTCCAGTGTATGACGTGCAGACCTGATCCCCGTACCTTCCGGGGCACCAGCCAAGTATTCCTCCCCCTGTATCGCATAATTCCTTTATATGACCGAGTGCCCTCAGAGAAGCAAGTTGAGGGAAAGGCGGTTAACCGAACCGCCACGGGCGGTTTACCGGCTTGGCTTTCCGAAGGAAAAGCGGTATAGTAAGTGCATGGAAAACACCGCTCCCATGATCGCCACACTCGCCAAGGTTCTTCACTTTTACGGAAACCTTGAGGTTCAAGAAACGATGCGCTTCGCTAACATGTCAAGCGCAGCACGCTTTCGCCGCGACATGCTCAACAAGCGTGTGGGCAGACCATGCGCCGGATCCGCCTACACCATCATTGCCGTTGAGTGGTGAGCATGGACACCTGTAAAGAGCCCGTGTGGGCTAGCCCAGCCAAGAGCAAGCCCGAGCCTTTTGAGGAAGTTCAGGTGAGAGTGGGCGAGGTTGTCAACCCTCGCCGCTTTGCGAGGAAGTCCAGTTACGTTTTATCGGCCTATATTAACGGTAGGGGGGAATGGCGCCAGTTTTGGAGCCCTTCTCGCGAGCCCTTGGTCGGTGTTGTGTCCTGGCGTTACCCTCCTAGAGCCAGGCCATGAAGGAGAAAGACCGAAATACAACCCTAATCACCCTGATCGTCGGGGCCTTAGTAACCTTCCTTCTCGAGACCTTTTTCACCGCACCATGAAGTACGAATTTCACCTCACCGCTAGAAATCCCCGACTTGTTCGCACTCTTAACTACGGGATTGAAACCTTTGAAGCAGGTACTCCAATTCTCGCAATCGAAAGCATTGACAAAGACGGTTTAGGCATTGCCACGGATTGGATGACCGCCCAGAAAGCTTCACTCAATGGCGGGCACATTGCGGCTTTACGTTACCTTTTTAACGCCCAAAACAAGCTTGGATGGTACTACGGCACAACAAACGAGCCATACCGCAAAAAGATCGAAGTTGAGTACAGCACAGACTGCGTCCCTGAGGAATACCTTTATATTGAGACTCACTTTCAGGTGAGTGCAGAGGAAGCGAAAGAACTAAAAACTGGCATCAGCCGCAATTTGTTCAGCGGAACCCTAATAGCTACAGAGAGGTGCTACGAATCGGGTAATTTCCACGAGTTTGCCCAGAGGCACGCAGCGTTAGGCCGCAAGGTCGAGTTGTGCTTGCTTGACACGAACGTTCAGCACGATGCTGAGGGGCAGTGGATGAAAGTTCCGAAGAAAATTGGCATCATGTCAGAGGCGTCACGTAAGACTCTTTCGGATGAGTACGGCAAGGTGTCACGATCACGTAAACTCTGGGAGGTTTCCTAACTTTCCCCGTCTGTGCGAGACGAACAGCCCTGATCCCTTAAACTACCTCAGCACCCTTCACTCTTAGTTCCTAATGATTGAAACTACCAAAGTCTTTCAGTATAGGATTCTAGAAGAACGCCCTATTGACCACTTGACGGAATTTAAACACCACCCCCGTTTAACTGTTTTTTATCACAAGGGCACAACGTGTGTTCAGTGTAGTAGAACAGGGACACGCCTCATTAGAGGAGAAGGTAGAGGCGGACAACATTGGGACATTTACACAGACGATCTTTATCCTCTTACTGTTGATCACATTGTTCCCGTGTCTCGTGGTGGTGGTGAGGAACTAGACAATAAGCAACCAATGTGTGCGGGTTGCAACTTCAACAAAGGGAACGGGGATAAGCCGTACAGCCGCACTGACTGGGTACCTGCAGGGTTCTCTAAATGTTCTCTTCTGGAGGACTTGAGCCTATTAGTGGGAAAGCCAATCTGGAAGCGTTCACCCAAACCAAACTCCAATCGAAAGCACAAAAAACTATACCATTTTGGAACTTGTTCTGAAGTTGCAATCAATCCGCTAACCAAGAGAATAGCCGCAGCTGTTGCAGAAAAGCCTGGCGTCTTATTCGACTTGAGAACTCTTTTTGTCCCACAAGGCGAGTATTCCTAGCTCCCTAAACCACCACTCAACTAGACACTCATGAGCACCGCTGACATCAACACTAATCTTCCGGCGATGGCCGTCAAACGTACTTTCTTTTATTCTGGATTTGAACTAAAAGCTGACGGAGTCCAAAACTACTTTCAGGGGTTCTACATCACCGACAAATTCGACCCCGAGGCTGGGTTTGGTCTCGTACGAACCGACATAACGCAGCATTTGGGATCCGATCCGGGTAAAGTGCACATCTCTACCTTCACACCTTTGTAGTCTTAAATGACGCACCCCATGGAAGACGATGCACCATCCTATGACCCTGCCGAAGACAGTTTTGTCGCCACCGTCAACGAACTTGCGGCACGTACCGGCCAAAGCAAAGCAGAAGTTCTCGCGAATGCTGTGAACTTGTATTACGACTTTGTTGCTAAGCAGCAAAGTACCGACCAAGAAAAAGTTGAGATTCAACCTGGTGCTACAGCGGTGATTCAACAGAAAGGTCCATGGTGGATCGGTTGGGTTGAAGAGGTTCCTGGGGTAAACGCTCAGGAACGCACTCGTGACAGTCTTCTTGCGTCTTTGACAGAAATCCTTAGGGAAGAAGAGACACTTCGACGAGAGAAGAGGGAGAAATTACCAACGGATGAAACCCTAGTGTGGAGTATAGCTGAGCTGTTCTATCAGATAAACGGTGACTGGCTGAGTGCAAACGATGTAGCAACTAGGCTTGGCATAGATGTTAATCATGCACGGTACATCCTGGAAGGATCCCGGCAGTTTCTCCACACAACGGGCTTCGGTCACCCTCGCCTGTACACCACCAAGAAAAAATACTTCAGGTGATCTAACCTAAAGCACATAATCGCGGATTTTCTTTCGCAGCAGATCACCGTTGCTTGAGCAACGCCTGCGCCAGCGGCAACCATTCCAACCCCCACTACGCACAACCATGAAAAACTTCTTCGGCTTTGACCCTTCCAATCCCCACATCACTCCAAAAAGAGTAGCTCACGCTACTGTAGCCAACTTGCTTGTAGTAGTATGGGCTGCGGTGGTTGTTTATTTGGCTTTCACTGATCCGTTTAACGCTTTGGTTTGCTTTGGGACATTCATAGTTAGTTACTTGATTGGCAAATATTCTTAAATCACCCCTAACTGTACCTTGCCATGGGACAAAACCCAACAAGGTCAGCAACCAATCCACTTCTGACACCACACAATCATGACCGTCCCGTTGAAAAGCCATGATTCACTTCGACTGTTGTAGAAAGCGATGTGAGAACGGCTTTACTTTCTGGGCCCTATACTATACTGATTGTTCCACTGGCCAGCTACTCGGCTACCAAGTATGCACAGACACAGAACAGCTGCATCGAGACCCGAAGGAACGAACTTCCGTCGCTGCGCAGATTCGGCGCGGTCGTCGTCTTATGCGCAGCGAAAGCTGGCGAAAATGGAGATTGAAGTATGGAATCTGACTCTGGCACTATGGAACGCCAGTGATTGACAAACACTTTATTGGGAGTGATTTTAATAAGTTCCTTCGCGAAGAAGGTGTAGTCGAGTGGCTGACGCCGTTTGTCTTAGTCAAGTTGAAAACAAGAATATCACCCCAAATTAACTAACCCTTGGCCTAAAACCATGAACATACTTCAGTTTATTCGTTGCGCCATTCGTGCTCCCTTAGTGACCTTTCTATGCCTCATCGGAGTCCAGGAGTGGCACTTCCTGCTATCCGAGGTTGGTTACGTCCCCCTGAGGGGCTGGCCGAGTGGTACAACATGCCTTCACTGTGGAAAGCCACACCCTCGCCCCCTTCCTAATCTAAGAGACGAGAATGCTAGATGAACGTTTCATCGGGGGCGACCTCGACGAGTTCCTCCGCGAAATGGAAGATAGGGACGAAGCAGAGAGATGGCGTATGACGACTAGGGAAACTCCGCACGTTCTCGTAACGCACCTCAGCGACTATTACGGTCCTTACATAATGAGGTATGTGGGTACAATTGACCAGGCTGAAGCCCTTCGCCTCAATGACGTTGATATCGTGTACAAATGGGCAAAAAAGTTTCACCCTGTGCACTACTTCTATAGCCACCTTCTCACAAATACACAAAAGTGTGAGAGTGGGAGTGGGTGCCTGAGGTGGGACGTGTGGACTGCCGTTGCCGAGGACAACCCAGACTGGCGTGCTATTCCAGGAACACCCTACTACGGGAAACTAACCGGCAGGAACCTTAGAAAGAAGTTGCTCCCGATTGCCATAGACGAGAAAAAGGTGGAACAGTGGATTTCGGCTTCGGCGGAAATTCCAGGGTTATACACCGTATTAACCGTTTAACCTCCCGAATTTGGCTAAACTAGTGCGGTAGGTGCGCTTGGCGCAACCTACGAGCAAGTTTCGCTTACAAATGTACAAGAGGCTCGCACAGAGTACTCGTCGTACAAACAAAGTTTCTGACTGACGAGGGCAATTGCGCCTTCCAAACCAGACTCACCCTGGCGCAAGCTTCAGCGTGCTCTGACTCGTGAGGTCACACGTGTCGTCTCTTGTAGCAGAAGGGTGCCAATAAACCAAACAACTATTCAAACAATGTTTAGAACCGATGGCTCCACACACTACTCCGGTGTGTTGAACGAACTTGAGACCATACGAGTAATGCAAAAGCTGAATATCCTGAGCGAGGAAACTACACGACTCGGGGGCACTCGACACAAGGCCGACTGGGAGGATAGAGGGGTTTCCTACAGTGCCAAACACAAGTCTTGTTTGGGAAAAGGGTCTTTTGACTGGATCAATACAACACGTTTAGGAAAAAGCGACTCAGACAAAGTTAAAAACTTTCTCAGAAATGTTCACGAACTTTCCTGCAAGGTTGTGCCAAACGAAGCCAATACCGCAGTTGTGAAAACTGCACGGAGCCTTTTCTCGGACACCTCACGGGAACTTTTGGATGAATGGACCTCGGACAACCTTTCTAATTTTCTGTCAGAACACCTTGTTGGACCCAACCGAAGTATGCAGTGTGTAATAACAGAATCCAGCAAGCGAAAGTTGTACATTTTTCCTGTGAGCAATCACCCTGCGGTCCGAATGCTGAAACAGGGGTACACTCCAAAGTTGAGTGGCACTGCAAAAGGTTCTCGTAAAATCACGTTTTGTAAGGGGTCGGACGAAGTAGAATCGGGACTTAGGCTTCGCCTAACGTTGAATAACGGTGTAAAGGCTCTCTTGGGGTTAGCTACGGACAAGGAAGGAAGGAAAAAGCACAGCAGCTTGGTTGCAAAACTTCAGCAGGACAACATAAAGCAGCTTGTTGAAAGGAGCGACGCCGAAGTTTACTTCTACGCTTAGTTATCCCAGTATAAGCCAGAGTTGGCCCGCTTGGTGAACACGGGTAACCGCCCTAGCCGAAGGGTTTACCCCCTTGCCTTTCCGTAAGGAAAGCGGTATAGTTGCATTATAAGAACCTTCACCCCACCAAAATGGTTGCTTGGTCCCACGACAGAGAATTCGGCTGCTACACGCTGAAACACCCGGAAGGAGCACCCGTAGTGAAAACTCCGCAGTCTCACCCGTACAGCTACGACCCTTTCACGATATGGAAGAATCGTGTAGAGCCTAAAAATGCCGTCTACTCCGACCGACTTCTGAGTTGGGATCGCAAAAGGCACGACGAGCTTTGCAAGAGACACTTCAAAAATCAAGGGCATAACTGGTCTCATCGCGATCCCGCACGAATTGAACGCTTTCTGAGAGATTACTTCGACAGTCCCGCACTGGTTCTTTGCGAAGTTATTCAAGGGTGCAATGTGAGCAATGGCTACCCTTATTGGGCCTTTCTTTACACTTCACCTGGACTTGAAGAATGACACATCTGTTCCAGAGGCGGGAGATAGGGTTCGCCTGGAAGCTAGTGATGGTGCCCTTGTGATGTTCAAAGGGAGAGAGTCACATGGTACGCGGCAAGAGAGCCCTACAAGGGGCTTGAGGCAGAAGTTAATCTTTCGCTGGTGGGGCGGCAAGGGGGTGACACCTTTCACCAGGGCGGTTTCCCGCCTTGCCCCCTGCTGCTAAACCACGCTATAGTAAATACAGCGAATCAGCTCACTCACTCCAAAAATGAAGATCAACTTTCGCACCGAGTCATCGGTCAAACTTCAGAGGAAATCCTGCGTTTCGTCCGTAGTCCCTCGTGTGGGAGAAACGATTGAGTTGCCTGCTCTAAAAGGGGGGGTGCCGTTTACGGCTGCGTACACAGTGAGCAAAGTAGTTTGGGAGATAAACGATTTCTACACGGACACAGATGACCTTCAAGTTACGGTCCACCTGGTTTTTCTCGGGTTTGAAGGACCCACGACCCAATCGCCATTCCCATTCCCCCTTCCCGCATGAACACCGAAGCCATCGAAGCGGCTTGCAACGAAGCTTGCCGAGACATTGCAGGGCTGATACACTCCCGCAAGGCTTCAGGTAGGCCCTTACCAACATCTGAGGTTTTAGCGGTTGGGTTAGAGCGACTGCTTTCCCACGGGGTTTCACAGAAAGACTTGTGGAGCTGTGTAGATGCTTTGTTCAGGAGAGCCGAAGACCTAAAGTTCCAGAAAGCTTTGGATGGTGGCTCCTCCGAGGTAGGCCGGTAAGTAGCTCCTTTCGGGGCGGTTTCCCGGCTTGTTTTTGCTCGGCAGCTAAGTTAAACTAATCACAGCCACCCGACCTCTCACCCTTGGCTCCCAATGACTGAAACCACCAAAGTCTTTCAGTACAGGATTCTTGAAGAGCGCCCCCTTGACCACTTGACCGAGTTTAAACATCACCCCCGTCTAACTGTTTTTTACCATAAAGGCACGACTTGCGTTCAGTGTAGTAAAACAGGAACCCGACTTATTAAAGGTGAAGGTAGGAGTGGCCATCATTGGGATATTTACACTGATGACCTGTACCCAATCACTGTTGATCATATTATCCCCAAATCCCTTGGTGGCGGTGAGGAACTCGAAAATAAGCAACCAATGTGTGCGGGTTGCAACTTCAACAAAGGGAACGGGGTAGTAAGGCCAAGGAAGACAAGGAAGACAGAGCTACCACCAAACATGGTGAGTGTCCTCGACTTAGAAAACCCTGAGAAAGAAGTCGTAGGCAAGACGTTGTGGCGTAGGTCAGGGAAGTCGAGGACGATGAAACCCGTAGGAGAAGCTAGTTCCGTTGCCCCTAACCCGCATACCGGGGAAACCTCCGCAAAGTTAGTGGGAAACGACCGCACATTTCTCCATCTTTCTTCGTTATACCTGTGCGTCACAGCTTAGACCGGTTAACCCCTTTGCTCCGGGGCGGTTTCCCCCTTGTTTCTGCGGTGCAGAAACGGTATAGTTACTTCATTGACCTCCGACCCAATGACCACCTTTCAGTTCTACGAAGTCGGCGGTTGCGTCCGAGATTCTCTCCTTGGCCTTTCAAGCAAGGACGTTGACTTTTCCGTCGTTGCTCCCGAAGGTGCTTTCTTCACGGCAGATAGTGCCTTCCTGGCGCTGGAAGCCCAGCTTGCCGAACAAGGCTTTCAAATCTTCGAGTCTCGCCGTGAGTTCCTGACTATTCGGGCGCGGGTCCCGAAGGGCCATGAACTGGGAGCCCGCACCGTTGTCGCTGATTTCGTTCTAGCCCGCCGAGACGGCCCTTACAGCGATGGCAGGCGGCCAGACTGGGTCGCCCCTGGTTCACTGGAAGATGATTTGGCGAGGAGGGACTTTTCTGTAAACGCTCTCGCCCGAGGCGTGGACGGCACCCTGATAGACCTGTTCGGGGGTGAGGATGACTTGAACGCAGGTCTGCTGCGCTTTGTGGGTGACCCTACGAAGAGAATCGCTGAGGATGGCCTCCGTGTGATGCGTGGAATTCGCTTTCATGTAACCAAAGGTTTTGATATCGAGGCCGAAACCTGGAATGCCATCATCTCCGAATTCGCTGCTGAGATGCTTTCGAAAGTTTCCGTCGAAAGGGTGCGCGAAGAGCTGAACAAAATGTTCCGTGCAAACACCCTGCACTCTCTTCGCTTGCTCGGTATGCTGCCTCAGCACACTCAAGAAGCAATCTTCCGCGATGGCCTTCGCCTCGATGCTACGATGGCTCAGTGAGGTCCTTGCGAACCGCTTTTAAAAGGGCGGTTTACCCCCTTGCCTTTCCGATAAGAAAGCGGTATAGTTAGTATGGAAGGTGAACAACCCCGAACCAATGAAAAATCCCCGAACATCAACTCGTTTCTCACGCTGGCTAGAGGAGATTCAAGATCTGCAAAAGGCTAAGTATCTTCTTCTGTCGGTATGGCTAGCTGACAGAGTGGAGGGAAGACTTCCTCTGGAGTTAATAAGGGAACTTGACGATTACTTCGAACTTAACGAGGACGAATGATGAGGCCAGTACTTCTTGGGTCCATTCACCTCGACAACGACGTTGTAGTGAGGCACATGATCAAAGAACTTCAGCAGACTGACACTGGCAGCCTGGATAACGTCGTTCCTTTAAAAGGAGTGTACGATAGCATAGGAGAAATGCTAAAAAAGCGTGCTGCTCTTTCGGGGTTTAAGCCACGGAGGTCAGAGTTATACGGCTCAGGGTCGATTTTACCGATTGTAGGGTCAATTGGGTTGCACACGGACCCCGGACTCGGAAATGTACTGTGTTGGCTTTTGTACTCTGACTTCCCAAGCCACATCTGTCAGCACAAGGGTATGACTTCGAACGGTTCTTATCAACGACCTAAACCTGAGCTAATAACCTCTCACGGGTCGCTCACGGTGAGCCAAGGCGAGTTTTTTGTCTTCAACGCCAATAACCGCCACGCATGGGTATCGAACACTCGCTGTGTGCTTGCTCAGATTCCCGTATCAAAACTCCCCCCGAAACCCCAAAGTTCCAAACCATGACCATCGTACACAGCACTCCTGTCCTTCAGTCTACCACTCGCACAGGGAGAGGAAAGTTCTGGCAAGAGTGTGTGGCAAACATCTGAGATACTAATTGTCTCCACCTAGGCAGGGTAAGTAATATAGAGCTAATTACATAAAATGCAACCAAGAGTATATGTGTACAGAATAACATTTGAGGAAGTTCCGAATTTTTATCATGGGTGGCATAAAGAAAAAATTTATGATGAACTTTATATGGGTTCCCCTATAACCTGTAGAGATCTTTGGGAACTTTACACCCCTAAGAAAGAGATACTAAAAGAGTTTGACTATTCTGATGAGGGGATGTGGGAGGCTCTAAGCTATGAAGACAAGCTGATAGAAGAGAACTGGCTTAATCCCTTAGCTCTTAATAGGAGCCGAGGGGGTTTTATGCACCCATGTTTATTGCAGCAGATGTGGAAGGATCAGAAGTATAGGACTAAGAAATCAGAGCAAGTTCGATCCCAAATGATAGATCAGTGGAAGGATCCAGAGTTCAGAAGAAAGATGGCTTACCACAGACAGAACAACGGACACATGGAAAGATGGAGAAATACCCTGGAAACTCTGAAGGATAACTCCGAACACTGGGAAAGAATGTCTATCTTAATGTCAGAAATGACTAAAAATAGGTGGGAAGACCCGGGATTCCGGGAAAGAATTTCCTCTGCTGCTAGAGAACAAATGCTGGAGCAGTGGAAAGACCCTGTCTTCAGGGGAAAAAGATCACAGGACAGCTCAGGGGAAAGAAACTCTCAGTACGGTACCATGTGGGTAACAGATGGAACTCCGGAGGGTAACAGAAAAATTAACCAGGGTGATGAGGTGCCCGTTGGTTTCTTTAGGGGGAGAACCTTTAATTCGGGGGAAGAGAACCCTAATTTTGGGAAAATGTGGATAACGGATGACACTAAAGAAGGTAGTAGGATGGTACCTAAAGATTCAGACATACCTGAGGGGTTTAGAAAAGGCAGAGTTAGGGGTTAAAAAATTGTGAACTCCCCTTGAAACAACTTGCCCTCAGCTGTACCCCCTTGGCACTAAATATTAACTGAAAAAAGAAATGAACATAGTTTATAGCACCCCTGTCCTACAGTCAACAACTCGCATCGGCAAGGTCAAGTTTTGGCAAGGTCACGTTCTTTGTGATGACCGGGGGCAGTGGTTCACACAGTCGTCGTACTGGCAAACCAATAACGATAGCTCTTCCTCAGTGATTCAGTTTAGTGATCCTTACTACGTTTGCGGCAAGAATATAGGCAGGTCTAACGAGACCTCCTCCGAGACTCAAGTTTACCTTGAAATCGAACGTGACTTTAAAAAGCAAGCAGATAAAGGTTACTCGGAGACTGGAAAAAAGTCAAAGGTTCTCCCACTGCCCATGTTGGCTCACAAGTTCTCGGAAAAAGGACACAAGGTTATCTGGCCTGCTTTCGTTCAACCTAAACTGAACGGACAACGGATGCTACTTGACAATAATGGGGGGGTGGTCTCGCGGCGGCAAAGAAATCATTCCAGAGTGCATTGCTCACATCAAAGATGAGATTGGGCTATTACCTGACGGTGTGATTCTAGACGGAGAACTCATTCTGCCGGGAAACCTTCTGCTGCAAAAAACAATGACGGCTATCAAAAAGTTTCGACCAGAGTTGTCCCCCACTCTCGTATACTGGGTATACGACATTGTTGACCCCTCTAAGACATTCTCGGAAAGGTTTAGCTTGTTGAGAAACATTCTTGTCCTTGACAAAGAGCATGTGAAAGTCACACCTACGAAGACGGTGGGCAACGCTGCCGAAGTAATGGCCTACCACGAACATTTCGTTCGCCTCAGATTCGAGGGTTCCATGGTTCGCTTTGACTTGGAAGGTTACGACATTGGCCACCGCAACAACCAACTCCAGAAAGTGAAAGATTTCGTTGACGGCGAGTTTGAGGTTCTCGATATTGTGGAAGGCGGAGGCAGGTTCAAAGGTGCTGCAATTTTCGAGTGCCGTGCCACCACCACGGAAACGTTCACGGTAGTTCCTGAAGGCGACATGGATTACCGCAGAGACCTATACAATAGGCGAGAGGAGATCCTATCTACAACAAAGTACCTTACCGTCAGGTATCAAGAACTGAGCAAGGACGGCGTTCCAATCTTTCCCGTTGGGGTCTCCCTGCGAGAAACGCAGACGGAGGGTTTCTGATAGGCTAGGGCGGTTAACCGCCCAAACCGAACGGTTTCCCGACTTGTTTTCCCGAGAGGAAAGCGCTATAATAGGTTTATGCAAACAGGCCTGAGTACATCCTGATAAAACATGAGAGATACCCAAAGTAGCGTCCATACAACACACTGCTGTCGCAAATGTGGCTGCAAGTACTTTGACCCTGACTGTCCAGTTGAACTTGGTGTACTGGAAGCTGAGTATGACTGCGAGGATTGTCAGGGGCGAGAAGAAGAGCTACGAGAGCAATTTTCCAAAATGGACTTTCACGAGTTGTCACAAACTCTACACTTACTCCACAGTTTCATAGATGCTAAGACCAATGAACGAAGATAAACTGGGCGAAGTCTCAGACGGTTACCACACCTTTGACGAACTTTACGAGCACAGGCACAGCCTGTTCCTTGCCCTGATGCGTTGCCTGCCTTACTGCTCCTGGCTCAGCCGTTGGCACGATGATGGAACTTTCTTCGAAGGTATGTTCATTTGCGGCATCGACTTACCTCGCGCAGGCGGCACAGTAACGTACCACCTTCCAGAGAGGCTCTGGGCTACAGCGGTGGCCACAGGTGCGAAGAAACTAGAAAGAGCGCCTAAATGGGACGGTCACACCTCAGACGATGTTGTCTCTCGTTTGATCCACTTCGCAACTTTCTAGCTCAGCAGAGTATCCCGACGGTTTAGCACAGAAAAAGTTCAGATTAACAAAACCCAAAGCAACACATTAAACAGCAATGAGTCATTTCACAGTTATGGTTATTGGCCCCGACCCCGAGGCCCAACTTGCACCGTACCACGAGTTTGAGTGCACAGGAGTAGACGATGAATATGTCCAGGATGTTGACACCACAGAGGATGTCCTCAGCCGCTTAACAATAGCGGGTGTAGACGGTAAGACGGAAACTTTGCAGGAAGCTCTTGAGTACGAGGGTCTCGAAAATAGGGTTGTTGGGGACTTATCTGAAGTTGAGACGGAGGGGGACCACAAGTACGGCTGGGTCCTTGTTCAAGGCGGTCAGTTAGTGAAAGCTGTGAGGAGAACCAATCCGAACGCAAAGTGGGACTGGTACCAAGTTGGCGGGCGATGGACTGGCTTCCTTAAGCTAAAGCCCGGTGCAAAGGGGAGCGTCGGTGAACCAGGGCTAATGACACAACCTGCCTCGGTTGGTAGGGCAGACGCGGCACTTTTCGGCGACATAGACATTGAGGGAATGCGCCATGACGCCGGAGAAGAAGCCTCTGAGCGTTGGATTCGTGCTCGAAAGGTAGCACCGGAACCTTGGGAGAGTTGGGGGTCTGTTCGAAACCGATTCGACTCCCTTGACGATGCGCGAGAGTTTTACGACGGTCAAAATGCCGTTAAAGCTTTGACTCGTGAGCAATTTTGGGACAGAAAGGACCAGTTTCTAACTGACCATGACACCTATGTCGAAGACGCACGGAACGCCGCGTTGACAACTTTTGCAGTCATCTACCAAGGAACCTGGCACGAGCGTGGAGAAATGGGATTGTTTGGGTGTGTCTCCGACGAGAAAGAAAAAGGTGTTTGGGCAGAAACCGTTGAGGGAATTCTGAGCAAGCTTACGCCCACCGATTTAGTCACAATTGTTGACTGTCACATTTAACCCCGCGTCTGCCATACAAAAACACAAGGCAGGGCGGTTTCCCGAACTACCGAGGGCGGTTTCCCGGCTTGTTTCTGATCAGCAGAAACGGTATAGTAAGTTCATGGAAAGCAAAGCCCCGATGATCTACGCCACCGCCGCTCGCTCCCCAATCGCGCACATCCTGGGCGGGTCCCAGTTCACCGCAGAGCCTTGCGACTCACCCGCAAAACAGCGGAGGCAATGGTGGGACGTGTGTGAACGCCCGGACCAGGACATTTGCCTTGAGGACGGCGAGTTTCAGCTTTCCGGACCGCACGGCTTCCGCAGAATCGCACGGTTTACAGGGCGAATGCGCTGGGTCAACTCCGGCACCTGTGCACCTACAATCGAGGTATTCGATGTGGAAACGGTTGTTGCAATGGTGGGGGACCTCCCCGTGATTGTGGGATGCAGAGGTGAGCGAATCAAGGGAACCTGGTGGACTCACTGGAATGCTGTGAACCACGATGTTGTAACCCTGAAGTGACTGTTATGAAGTACTACAGCGACTATCCGACGGAGCGGATTGGCAAGGGAAACCCGTACAACTGCTGTTCCTATTGAAAAGTTTCCGTCCCGTCAATATACGGCAACCTTGAAAACCACTTAGAATGGTGCGAGTACCGCAGACTCAAAACTCTTGAGGAGGACCTGGAGCTTGCAAAACTAGAGATCGAGTGCCTTAAGCTGGAAGCTCAACAGCCCCTACATTGCGTATTTCGCAGCTGGTCTGAAGAGTATTTAGGATCAGGAGATGACGTCTCAACCTTAAAGCTTTTTCGCTGTGCCAAAGACGCTCTCAAGTACGAGGACCAGCTTAAGAAAGAGCACAATTGCGACAGAGACGGAAGTACGGATTTTGTAGAAACAACGACTAAACACATTCTCTGAGTTTAACGTGAAAGTTTTCCTTGACGATGAAAGGCCCACGCCAGGCGGCTGGGTACGTGCCTTCACCGCCCCTGAAGCAATCGATCTTCTTAAAACCGGAAAGGTTACACAACTTTCCCTTGACCACGACCTTGGGCCGGAAGAAGCAGGAACTGGATACGACGTTTGCCTGTGGGTGGAAGAGAAAATCTTCTCTCAAGATTTTTGCACTGAGAACCCTTTTGTACCTCCAATCATGATTGTGCATTCCGCCAACCCTGTTGGTCGGCAACGAATGGAACTTGCTATTCAGATGATTTACCATAACTTTAAGGTTACTCAGCCTGTGGCCGGTACGGTTTTCCGTCCCCTTGCTCCCCCGCAACAGGGGCTATAATTAGGAGGTAAGCAAGCCGAACGAAAATGGGCGTCATTGCCGACTCACTCCGCGCCAGTCTTCGGGACCTGGCCCAAGCTGATGCCCGGCTCTACCGGGGCCTGGCCGACGAGCTGGGGTCTCATGCTCCAGCGCTCCCTAGCGCCGTGACTGAGGCGGAACTAGCCGCTGCTGTCGCGCTGCTCAAGGCTCACGGGTACCGGGTCACGCCGCCCAAAAACTGAGATTCCCTGCCCCGCACTCTATCCTCATGGAAAAACCCGCCGACGCAGAAATCGAAGCTCTCCTGCAGGAGGTAGATGCGGTTATCGCCGCATCGAACGCGCTAGACGAGCGCACCGAGCGGCTCCTGCGGGGTGGCAGCGTGGCGGTCCGCATGGCCGATCTGGCCCTTCAGATGGATCAGGGCCGAAAGGAGCTGGATGAGATCGAGCGGCAGCAGGCCGCCATCGAAGCCGAGATCGAGGCAATGGAAGCAGAGTAGCGGCGCAAAATGATACCTGAATTCCGACGCCTGCGAACACAGGAAGACACTTAAATCACCCCAATGAAAACCCTAAGATACACAACTATTAACCGACAAGCCTTGGGTTGGCCATCTGGCCCTTGGGACAACGAGCCCGACAAGGTCCAGTGGCCCGACCCTGCGACCGGACTCCCTTGCTTAGCAGTTCGCAACCCTCACTCAGGGCACTGGTGTGGCTACGTTGGCGTTGCCGACGAGCACCCTTGCTTCGGCAAGTACTGGGATGACGTTCCGGGTATAGATGTCCACGGCGGGCTCACTTTCTCCGGCCACTGTCAACCTGACAGTGAGGAGACAGGAATATGCCACATTCCGGGTGAGGGACAACCTGACCACGTTTGGTGGTTCGGCTTCGACTGCGCCCACTACGGTGATTCTTCACCGCAACTACAAGTTTACTTAGGTACGGAACGCCACCAAGAATACAGAACTCTTGAGTACGTGAAAGAAGAGTGCGGTTTTCTTGCACGCCAACTTTCTCACCCTATCCGACTCGCGTAAAGTGGAAAAGAATCTTCTCGACGCTTTTGACCTTGAAAAGTACGACTACGAAGTCGCCTTTGAGTTTCGCGACTCTGGTTTCTTTCGCCGACTTTTCACTCGCAAAAAAGATTTCTTGGTGTATTACATTCGTCGAGTGCCTAAGATTGCGTCTGACCCGGCGAAAGAGAGTCAGGGGGAGAAGGTTCTATCGCACAGGTACAGTTCTCGGGATGGCGAGAAGATCTATGCCTTTGGCTCAGTAAATGACGAATGGGATTTTATGTACTGGGACACATCAGACGAACCTCAACAGTTACTCATGAGAGTATGCCTGAAGCTTCGGCTCTCAAGCGACAACGCTACATTTTCTACCGCGACTCACTAGGGTTTGCAGCACACTGAATTAAAACTTTGACAATGGTAAACGTACCACTCAGTAATTTTGATTTCGACCGCTACAACTATGTGGTAGCATTTGAGTTTCGCAATTCGGGGTTTCTTCGTAGGCTTCTCACTCGGAAGAGTGATCATTTGTTGTACTACATTCGACGGGAATGCAAGCTGAAACCTCAAAACCAAGACGGAGAGGAAATCCTATCCAGCTACTTTTATCTTGAGAATCTTGAGAGATGGTTTTGTTTCCTTTCAAGAGGTGATGCCAGTTACAAACCCCTATACTGGAACAACCCCACTGAACCCCAGGAGTTTCTCACTCGACTGTACATGAAACTCAAACCTTCTCAAGACAATGTTACTTTTTCGACAGCAAGCCTCAACTCCACGGAACAATAATAGCATAGCAATATGGCACACACTGACACCCTCGGAGACCTTCTTAAGGCTCAAGAACAGGTGGAAGCGGGACGAAAAGCCGACCCGTTGCTCCCCCCTTATGGCACGTATCGACGGTAGCTGCTTCAGTGCTTTCACCAAGGGGCTAGAGCGACCATTTGACGAGCGATTTGTGCAGTTAATGGTTGAAACCACCAAGTTTCTCGTTGACAAGAGCGAAGCTCAACTCGGATACTGCCAAAGCGATGAAATTACGCTTTTCTGGTACCTCGACAAGGAGAACTACTCGAATAGGGAGCTATGGTTCGGTGGCAAGTTCCAAAAGCTAACCTCGATCCTGGCCGGCTCCGCATCGTCATACTTTAGTGCGAACATTCCAAAAGTTCTGCATGAAAAGCAAGGGTGCTATCCCGTGTTTGACGCGAGAGTGTGGAATGTCCCGGACTTAGAACACGCATACCTAAACTTTGTCTGGAGACAACAAGATGCGCAGAAAAACTCCGTATCCATGTATGCTCGTCACTTCTTCTCCCACAAGTCACTTCAGGGCAAAACCTGCCGAGAAATGAAGGGAATGCTTGCCGAAGTCGGAAAACCCTGGGAAGAACTCCCTAAGTTTTTCACTCACGGAACGTTCGTGCGAAGGCAGCGCCGTCTTGTCAACCCGGAGGATCTTGTTGGCATTCCCGAGAAGTACCGCCCGACCAAGGCAATCGTTCGCACTGTTGTTGAAAAGTGGGAGCCTGAGGGGGATCTTTGCCTGAGCGACTTTGCTCCTTGGGCTTTTGCTCGGTAACGGATTCACATGGGAAATCACCCTGAGCGACTTTGCTCCTTGTGCCATTGCGCTGTAACGGATTCACCCATAAAATGTCCCTAAGCCACTTTACTTCCTGAGTCCCTTGCGCTATACTGATTTCACCTGGGAATTTACTCCTGAGTCCCTTGCGCTGTAGCGGAGTCACCGGGAAACCAATGCGAGTGTAGTTCAGCGGTAGAACGTTAGCTTCCCAAGCTAAATGTCGCCGGTTCAAATCCGGTCACTCGCTCTCTTCCCCGTAAAGTAATAATCGTTATGCAACCGTTAAACGAAGACCCGAGTTCAGCAAGCCCTCCCATTAGCCCCGGCTCAGTGGAACAGATTGAAAAGGAAGTTATTGAGTTCTTGAACACAAAGGGAGGACGTGCAAAGCTTCGTGAAGTTCAAACTAGGTTTGAGCAGGAAACAGTGAAGTCCATTCAAAACCTCACAGTCGCACCGGGGTCTGTAGTTCTCGACATGATTGCAAACAACAAGCTTTATCTCAATTCCGACTGGGAAGCTATACTAATGCACACCTGTCCAGTCAAGGCATTATCCCGGTACGTCACCACTGGTAGCTTTTCCGTGCGCAACGATATAATCTGCCCACGCTGCGGTCTTCAGCATGTCGACCGGGGCGACTGGGCCAAGAGACTGCACAGAAAGCACCTCTGCGAACGATGCGGCTGCATCTGGCAGCCTGAGGACGGGTATAGCTTCGGAATCTAACCTTGAGGGCTCAATTCAGTGAGCAGGGCGGTTTACCGCCTTTACCTTTCCGGGAGAAGGCGGTATGATTATAAGGTAACCAGTTTCGGTCCGGTCTGATGGCTTCTTCCTCAAAAGTTCTTGACCTTGTTCGTTACGTTGGGCAGACCTTGTCGGTTAAACGAAGGAATGGCAGCATCGTCTCCTTAAGAATTTCAGCTTCAACTAGTAACCCCCTTTACCCCTTCCAAGACTCCTCCGGAGGATTTTACACCCCTGAAGGGTGCACCTTCTTTGGCCAAAGGTCTCCCGACGATATTGTCGGGATTCTCGGTATCAGGAAACCGGGAATGGGCAGGACTGAGCTTAGAGATTTTATTTCCCAGACCGAAGATTATGCGAGACAACTTAAATTGGAATTGTCTCGCCGGGAGTCTTGCCCAACTTTACAGGAAGCCTCAGAAGGTGATGTACTTGAAGATGACTCCATTGTTCTCCTCAAGTGTGCTAACAACGCAATACTCATATCCCCCTCATATACAGAAACCGAAACCACATGGAGTGATACCTTTTCGGAGCTAAATGGCCACCTAAAAGAGGGTGGATTTAACCCCTCTGAGTGGTTTGTACCCTCCAAGAGCCTTCTTCACTTGGCTATGGCGACCCATAGAAGGTTTTTTGAAGAATCATGGTATTGGAGTTCCACTGAGTATGACGACACCAGGGCAGAGGCTGTGGACTTTAGGGATGACGGAAGCTACGAGCTTCACCCAAAAACCTATAAAGGTTCCGTTCGTGCCTTTCGCTCCGTCTACTTTTAACCCCCCGAAAGCCCTAAACCAATGGTAGACCCTGCACAAACTGACTTGTTTACTGCCCTGGTGACTTCAGACTATCAAGTGAAGACCCGCTGGGGTCACATGGGGTTTGAGAACCAGTACTGGGATAAAACAAAAATAAGTGATATAATCGGGCTTGAGGAACCACGAGTTGATGTTGACCATAAGAGAAAGAATACGTATAGTGGGTATATTCTTGACCTAGAGTTTCTTACTTGCGAGGATTATAGCAGGGTTCAAGGGGAGTGGACAGCGCCGAAACACATGGATTGCGCTATTGCAACTATGTGGACTTTTAAGGGCACCGCCGCTAGACGTAAAATGACGGCACTGCTTAAAAGTGGGCTTGGTATCGGTGTCTCGATTGAGCATGGCGGTAGAAAGCCTAAAAGAACCATAGGTCCTTGCATAACAGTAACCCATTGCCCCCAAAACCACGATGCATGGGTTATAACTGGAGCCATCGCAGGAAAGTTCTACAGCAATTTGTATCCGAAGAACAAAACACTTCCAGACTCAGTTTTGAACTGTGCACGGGAGCAATACGAGAGGCACGCCGAACAAGTGTTTCATACACGTGGGAATAGAGATTTCATTCGTGCCCAGCTAGAGTGGGAACCTGGCGGGTCTTACTACAAGTTGTTAAATCCACCCTGTCAAGGGTGAGGTTAGTCGGGTACGGTCAACCGCACCCCTGAAGGCGGTTACCCGCCTTGCCTTTTCCAGGAAAGTAAGGCATAATTAAAGAGAAACTGAACGATGGCCCCTGAACAATGAAGTCCACATTTTTCGTGAAAAACGAGCAGGTTGAGAGCACAAAAGCTCTCGTTCGCCAACACGCAACTCTAAGATTTCTACAGAACCCTTTACAGGGGGGGGATCTACGACGGAGTTTTGCCTTGAGGGCGAGGTCCAAGACTTTAATTCTCTCGACGTTATGTTGGAGGAGCTAAACGTCAAAGAAAAACCAGAACCAGGGAACTTCGTTGAGCATTTCTGGTCTGTTGTAAAGGGTTCCCCTCGCAATCGCAACCTGTGATTGCCGCAGAAACGGTTAGCCGGTCCTATCCGTTAGGTCCCTTTTCGGCATTTGCAAGTAAACACGTCATTCTACTAGCATGGACATTAAGTCTCCCTTGACTGACATGGGCTTGCGTAGCCTGGCCCACGCACCCCGTCCCACTGCGGCAAGGGCTCGAAAGCTGATTAGAGAGAGTAAAAGAGGGTCCGGCGTGTCTGTGAACGATTGGACGTTTAGGGGCAACATGAAGTATTCTATAAACTGCGAAAGTCTAAAAGACACTTCTACAGCCGTATCTTGGCTGAAAGAGAAGGGTATTGCTGTTCTTGAGGACCCTAAGATACTTGACGCCACAGCAGAGGGCGACGGATGGATTGCTTATCTGGTTAGACCTATCGCGTGAAGGCGGTTTCCTGGCTTGTTTGCTTGGGAGACTCCCTCTGACAACCCTGCGGCACTCAAGTCGAATTCTCCCGCCCGATGGGGCGGTTACCCGCCCTTTACTTCCCCGGTCAAACAGGCTATAGTAAAAGGGTGGTTGAGAGCTTCGCTCTTCGCCCCCTTGCGAAACGAACCTCGAAAAAGATCGCGTCTTTGTAAAAGACCTAAGTAGCATACCCCACGAATGTACCTCGTTAGTCGTGCTTGGCGGGTTAAGAGTAAATGCTTCCGTAAGCTGGGGAAAGGGCTAGGACAAATTGCTGCTACACTGACGCAATCTTCGAGACTTCGCTAAGGGGGCAAGGCGGTAAACCGCCCTTTACTCTCCCAACCAAACAAGCTATAGTAAGGGGGTGGTTGAGAGCTTCGCCTCTCGCCATGAACCCGGTCTCTCCGGGGCAACTTGAAAATTTAAGAGTTTCACACACTGGTGAGTACACAGGTTTGGGGTACGACCAAGTGCTACCGTGGTCGGGCTTTCACCCCCGCTAAAGGGTGAGAGAGTTGGTAGCAGCCAGTGTTAAGACCAAAAGGTTAACGAGAGAGAAAGATCACGGTTCGAGTCCGGATCCAGCAGTAATTGAGCCCGTTAGGGGCATTCCTAGCCATGGTTGCGGGGTAGTTTAAGTGGCCTAAAAACATTCTCTCTTGTACCTAGGGGACAATGGCGGTCGCGGCTAACGCCAAGTGCGACTCAGCCACGTCTCATGACCTCGGTTGATTCCGGGGTATACGCTGCAGTAGGCGAATTGGTTAAGCCGCCAGACTTTCAATCTGGAAATTACGGGTTCAAACCCCGTCTGCAGTATGACCCTGGGGTTTAACCCACAGGGCAAATCCACCTTGCCCCTACAGATCGGGAGATAGCATCAAAACGAGTCATCGTGGAAGAGGGAAGAACTCGGTGGGTTCCTGACTAAGAGTGTTAGAGGTTAGCATGTTCCTTTGGGCGAAAACAGTAAGATAGAACGAAGGCCAAGTTCCGTATCTGTGAGTAGTTTTGACAGAGGAGGTTGAGGTTCGAATCCTCGTTAGTCACTTGCCCCTCGGCAACAGGGTGCTTCGTTATGCCCTGACCATCAAACATAACGCCGCTTCTCGTGACGGTAAGATCGAGACTCTGCATCCCGGATTTAGGGGACGCTTACTGTTTGTCGGACAAACAGCCTTGGCAACTCAACAGGTTAAGAAGTTGCGAGTCACAGCTGGTACCTGTGACAGGGGGCAAGTCTGGTTGACGTTCTGTGCACAAGAACCACGGGTTCGATTCCCGGTGTCTTCGTTGGTTTGCTTTCGCAAACCCTTACTTCCGCTCTTCTGAGGCCGAAAGCCACGGGGTTCGAATCCCGGCTGAAACTGCTCTAAGGGGCAATCACAGGCAAACGCGAGAGAAATTATGGACAATAGAGCCCGAGGATTTCTCGGATACTCACCCGGCTCCCCTTCGGGTCCCTTCAAGGGATAACTCCTTAGCCTCATAATGTGAGTGCCTTTCGGGCACCAATTTAGATTGATCGTAAACCCTCGTTTGGAAAGTGCGGCGCAGAACTAAGTCCGTGCGGAAGACAGCAGTGGGTGATCGTCGAAGTTGAAACGGAGCTGGACGCTCATACTCGTACAGGATGGCCTCTGTGCGAGCAATGCAGGTTCGATCCCTGCCGTTTTAATTGCCTATGACTAACCACCAGGGAG
>Ga0214163_1000131_pt1 | contig 33058 bp, 24 predicted proteins | sample LakMenepilimnion_2_FD_153001 | JGI IMG/M metagenome (GOLD analysis project Ga0214163, IMG submission 153001) | Freshwater microbial communities from Lake Mendota, WI - Practice 15JUN2010 epilimnion v4 | ecosystem: Environmental > Aquatic > Freshwater > Lake > Epilimnion/Euphotic zone | place... | reverse complement strand
CAAGGTGGTCCCGATTTACCAGATTGGAAATTATCACCAGAAAAGAGAGAAGAATTAAAAAATATGGCAACTAAGGTTGCTCAGCCACCACCATCCCAAGCAGCACCAAGTGTAAATGTGATGCCATTTGATTTCGGCACACAGATGCCACAACAGAAATCTTCTGGTTCACAATCCCCATCTTCTGGTCCTGCGGCACCTGCTGGAGCACAAGGTCCAACTGCACCATTTTTACCTGCAGGAAACCCAGACAATTTCCTAATTCTTTACTCAAAAATAATCTATAATATTGTTGACGGATAATGGCAAAAACAATTTCTTCACCCTTAGTTGCTGCTGCTAATTCCATTTCCTCAATGGGAAATACTTCCAATAAAAATTTTGCGGAGGTAAAAAAAAGTTATAAAGGTTTAATTGACTTTTTAGATATTAATGTAGAGCAGATTGAATCAATAAAATTACCAAAACAAAATAAAATAAAAGAATTAGCAAATATAAACATTGCATCAAATTTTGGTTCTGCTGGAAACCTTTTAAGAAATCTTGCTTCTGGTGCATTTGATGCTGCTAGTTTTGTTAGTAACTTTTTCCCAGGTGGTGGTGATGTAGGTAAACCAAAAGGTCCTGCAGGAAAACCAAAAGCACCAACTGCTCTGGGTTCAAAATTAAGATTTAGTGGATTCAGATCAATTGGAATTGCAAATGCTATTTTTGCTGGACTTGATTTTGCAACTGGTCTCAAGGAAGGTGAAAGTGTAGGAAAAGCAGCAGCAGGAGCAGGTGGTTCTCTTGCTGGTTCATTACTGGGTGGAGCAATTGGGCAAACACTTATTCCAATTCCAGGAGTTGGATTTGTTCTTGGTAGTATGGCAGGTGGACTACTTGGTGGTTATGCTGCAGATAGAGCAGTTGAAGCAACATCAGGAAAACCAGACATACAGAAAAAACAAGAAGAAAGATTAAAGGCACAGGAAGAACGTCAAAAAGCACTAACACAAGATGACAAAAGAGTTCCTTCTCTTCTAAGAAGATTTTCAGAAACTGTTGATAGTTTTGAAAAGTTTGCCAACCAAACATTTAGGTCTGTTATGACTGCTGCTGGTGCAGAAGATATGCCAATGGATTATGGTATAGATTCATCTATTCTTCCTAGCCCAGAAGAGATGCCAGGAGAGTTGCAAGATATAAGAGCAGAAGGGGGGGAATTACCAAGTAAAGAAGTTTCATCTTCATATGGTTGGAGATGGGGAAGGATGCATAGTGGAGTTGATTATCCAAGACCAAATGGTCTCCCAATAAGTGTAATTCAACCAGGAAAAGTATCTCAAGCAGGTTGGATTGATGGTTATGGTTATTCGGTAACAGTTTCTCATCCAGGAGGAACTGCTAGTTTTTATGCTCATATGAGTAAAATAAATGTTAAGAGTGGTCAGGCAATTGAACCTGGAACAGTAATCGGTAATGTTGGAAGTACGGGTAGATCTACAGGACCACACGTTCATTTTGAAGTTCTTAGAGGTGGAAAACCAGTATCAATACCAAATAATGAAGGTGACAAATATTTTAGATTTGGAGGAAATGTAAAAGTTGTCTCCAAAAAACCAGCAGGAATGCAATCTGGAGCACCAACAGCAGTAATAACAGCAGGAAATACTGATACTGATCCAAAAAAAGCTGCCGAAAATATTAAAAAATCTATTGAAGAACTAAAGAGTAAGGGATATAATGTAGTTATTGTTCCACCGTCTCAACAACAAGGTGGTGTTGGAGCAGCAATAGAAAAAACAGCAAAGCAGTCCGGTGCTACTGTAGAAAAAGTATCCAATATGGATACAACTTCAATGAAGTCATTGCAGGAAAAATACAAAGGAGCAAGATTTATTGGAGATGGAAATAAAGGCAGTGAGAATATATTGCAACAAATTCAATCAATGCAAAAAGTAAGAGCAGTTGGTGGATCGGAATTTGATATTAACTCAATGACTCCAGAACAAATACAAGAATATCAACAATATGTTATGGGTGTTCCTACTAATCAAATGGTTCGAGCAGTTGAATCATACCCAGCATATAATGCACCAGGACAATCTTCTATAACTTATATACCAATTATGATGGGTTCTTCTGGTGGAGGTTCTTCACCCCAGAGACCAGTAATTATATCAGGTGGAGGTGGTGGAGGAGGAACAGTTATTCTTCCAGGACCAACAGAAGGACAAGTGGTAAATAGTTTAATGAAAACTATGTTGTTAACTAATTTATCAGGTTCATAATGTCAGTAGCAGTATCACGATTAAGTTTTAAGCAAGTAGTAATAGAATCAACGGATGGGGAAACCAAAGTTGATGTTACTAACTCACTAATTTTTATTGATTATTTTGAGGATATTTTATCTCCTTGTGTTACTATGGAGATGCATTTATTTAATAGTTCGTCTTTACTGAATATTCTACCAATTCGTGGAGGAGAAAGAGTAGCAATTTCTTTAGATACTGCATTTGGTGAATTTGAACTTGATGGTGAGAATTCCATGTATGTTTATAAAGCTAGTGGAATGAATCAAACAACTACTAGTGAAATGTTTAAATTGAGTTTAGTATCCAGAGAAGGGTTAACTAATGAAACTGCAAGGTGTCAAAAGAAATATACTGGGAATATCAAAACAACGGTAGAAAGTATATTAAAAGATGTTTTAAAGACTGAAAAATATAAAGAAGAAAATATAGAGGGAACTGCAAATTCATATGCATTTATTGGAAACCAGAAAAAACCATTTCATATTTTAACTTGGTTGTGTCCAAAATCAATGCCGCAATATTCTGGAGGAGTTTCTGGAGGAAATAAAGATGGATTGGCAAAAGGAACCGCAGGATTTTTATTTTTTGAAAATAAAGATGGATTTAATTTCAAAAGCATTGATAATTTAGTATCAAATGCAAAACTAGGAGAATCCTCATCAGATTTAAAAAACATACCATATTATTTTTATACAGAAATTAATGATCAAAATAAAGTGGTAAATGATTTTAAAATTTTAAATTATAACTTTGAAAAGAATATTGATTTGATGAAATCTCTTAGGGTTGGCATGTATTCAAATAAAACATATTTCTATGACTTGTATACTAATACGTTAAATCAATACACATATTACTTAAAGAATGAAATTAAAAATAAATTAGGCACAAATGATGATATTCCAGTTCCAAAAGGATTTGAGGAATCTATAACAAGATTGATGTTTAGAACATCTGATAGGGGTGTTCTTGATAATCAGGGGGTAACGAAAGATTCCGGAAGAGATGTTGCCGATATGGCAAAGGCATTTTCTAGATATAATATTTTGTTCACTCAAGCACTAAATATGAATGTGCCATGTAATATCAATCTAAAAGCTGGTGATGTAATATATGCAGAATTTCCTGCAATAGAAAGAACAGATAATAAAGAACCAGACAAAGATCAAAGTGGTTTTTATTTAATAAAAGAAGTGAGACACCATTTTGAAGCACAACAGGTTGTTTCCAGTCTAAGGTTGATTCGAGATAGTTATGGACTTTATGGGTCACAAAATGCTTAAGAGAAAAAATGGAACTCCAAAATTTAATTAACGATATCTGCGAAGAACTAGAAAGTCCTTCAATAAATAGACAGAGAAGCAGATACTTAAAAAATTATCTGTCAGAATTACTGGAATATCAAAGTAACCATCCAGAAGAAACCGCAGTTCCAACTCATTTAGAGTTATACTGCGATCTAAACCCAGGCGCACCTGAATGCAGAATTTTCGATGATTGAAGAATCTTTATTAAAGTCAAATTTTTTAGGAAGAGACGGATTTGTTTGGTGGATAGGACAAGTGGCACCTGCTGCTGTCTGGAGAACTGAAAAATCAAAATTTGACTCAGGAGAAAACAAAAGAGATGACAAAGGCAACCCCAAAATAGGGGAAGGTTGGGCGTATCGTTGTAAAGTAAGGATTGTAGGGTATCACACTTTTGATGGAGATATTCTCCCAGATAACGATCTTCCTTGGGCACACGTTTCAATGAGTCCAGAAAATGGAACTGCTCAAGGAAGTGTCGGAAAGACAATGATGATTGTTGGTGGAGAGACTGTTTATGGATTCTTTTTGGATGGAGAAGACGCACAGCAGCCCGTAATTGTTGGTTGTTTGCATAGAAATGAAAGTGCATCAAAGAATTTTATTACCCCAGAGTTTCTAGCAAAAGAAAAAAGTTCTCAATTTAAACCATTTACTGGACATCAAGGACCATTGATTCAAGGTCCTACACAAATAAGAGAAAAGAATCCAGCAATTCAACAAGAACCAACTGTTGCGGCAAATCCAACAGTTGGAATACAAACATCTAGTTTAGTGGGAGATCCAGTACCAGCATCAAGAGAACAGAATAAACCAGGTTCAGATCAATTAATTCGCAAATCTTTAGCAACACAACAATTTGTACTAAAAGGTTGTGAAATAAAGGTAGTAAGAGAAAATGGATGTAATGATAATATAATTGGAAAAATTTCAAAAGTCATTCAAGATTTCGTTGCTTTTGTGAATCGTTTAGAAAAAGCAATTGATACTTATATTGATCCTGTTTTAAATACATTAGTAGATATAACAACAGAAATAAAAACCTTTGCAACTAGAATTGTTGGGATTGTAAAGTTTATAATCAATAATATGAGAAATGGTATTATTGGTTTAATTACAAAATTATTCGGAAAGTTTATTGGATTAATTGTTCCACTACCACAACAACCACCAGTTGCTAGTGCAACAAAAAATATTATTGATATTATTTTTTGTGTTTTTGAAAAATTACTTCCAATATTGATTGATTTCATAATTAACATGCTTACCAATATGGTAGGTAAGGCAATCAATGCTCCACTTTGTGCTGTAGAGCAAGCTGTTGGATCAATTTTAGCAAAACTAATTGATGCAATAGATGGACTTCTTTCTCCTATTTTTTCTGGATTGAATTGGTTACTTGGTGCAGTCGGTCAAGTTAAAGATATCTTGGGTAAAGTGTCTTCAATCGCACAACAGATTTTGAGTTTCCTAGCATGTGATAGATTAAAATGTGAAACTCCAATTGAATGGTCTCCTTGTGGGGGTCCAGAAAAAAAGGGTTCTGATAGTTGGAATAGAACACTAAAGAGTATGAATGTGCTTAAGGGAATTAACTCTAATCTTAGTCTTGCTATGAGTCAGATGTCTCTATTTGGGTATACTGGAAGTTCTCCATATAAAGACTGCACTGAAAAAGCATTAAGACCAAAAAATCAAAAAGATCAAATTCCTTTACCTCCTGGTGTAATAGCACCCAGATGCATACCACCAGAAGTTGAGATTTTTGGAGATGGTATTAGGGCACAAGCAGTTCCTATAGTTAATAATTCTGGAAGTATAATTGCAATAGAAATCTTAAATAGAGGTAAAGGATACTCTAAACCACCGACTGTTGTTATAAGAGATAATACCAATCATGGAAGTGGAGCACAAGCGTCTGCATCTGTAGTAAATGGTGAAGTTACGTCCATTTATTTAAATAATTCTGGTTCTGGATACTGTCCAACTAATTTAACCTCAATTTTAAAATCTCCAACATATGTGGTTACAGCAAATAAGTATAGTTTTTATGAAGGAGAAACAGTAACTTTTACTATAAATACCGAAAATATTCCAGATGGTACTGTTCTCGAATATGAGATTTCTGGTGATATAACTCCAACTGACATTGAAGGTTTATCTAGTTTCTATGGAAGTGTCACATTATCATCGGGAAGAGCAACTAAATCATTTAAATTCAAACAAGATAGTATCAATGAAAATGCTGAAATAGTAATTTTTGATTTATTAGACAAAGATGGAATAAAAGTTGCCAGAACGACAGTAGTTGTAAGTAATGAACTGTCTCCAGTTCTTGCTCCTGCACCAAATAATCCAATAGAATCCCCACCAGGAACATTTATTCCTGGTGATGGTGGTGGAACTGGATTTGGAAATACTACTACATCAAGACCTATATTCCCTGGAATTGGTACACAAATAACACCAGAAACGGGAATTGGTACTGGCATTGTAGGTATCGTAACAAGTGTAATAATTCCAAATCCAGGAACAGGATATACTGGTGGTGATACTATTAATGTAGGTCCTTGTGTTTTTGAAATTATTGTTTCAAGTTCTGGTGCTATAGTTGGAGTTAAATCAACAACTTGTACAACAGAATTCTCTGATCTACCAACAGCAATTATTAACACAAACACTGGTGAAGGTGCTAGGGCATTCCCAGTCCTCACATTGTCACCTAAATTCAATCAACCAGTGGTTACTGTTAATCAAGAAGGAATTATTAAAGTTGTTGATTGCATATAAACTAAATACAGAATATACCTTTATTATAAAATGTCGGAACAACAAGCAAAAGAGTGGTGGCAGCAGGGGTTTGGATATAGACTTCAAGGGGGAAATGTAGAATCTGGAAAGGAAGTATCATATTCTATGATTACCGATGAAGGTACTGGTTTTATGTATTATAAAACTGGGGATTATTGGAATATTAATGATCGTAGTTCTGTTGAAAGGTGTGGAATAAAACTAAATGATAAAGAAGTTGCAAAGATAATTAAGGCAGATAATGGTGATATTGTTTTTGAAGCTCCAAACGGACAGATCACATTAAAAGCAAAAAATATCAGAATTATTGCCGAAGATGGTGATGGTGAAATTACTATGCAAGCAGGAAAAATTCTAGAGGCTGATGCACCAACATCAAGACTCAAAGGAACTAATGTTGATATCACCGCAGTTAGTGGTGCTCAGATTATAGGATCTTATGTTGATGCATCAGCATCCACTCAAGCAACTGTTTCATCTTTAACTGACGTAACACAGGGATCTCTTGTTGGCACAGTATTGAATGTTCTCGGTAATGTTAAAAAATTCTTAGAGTATTTCGCATAATATGGCAGCAACAGCATCTATCGCAAATATTGGAGATAAACTTATAGTAGGTGCAGTTGATACCTCATTTTTAACTGCTTCTAGTAGAATTCTCCCAGGCACTGCAGTTTTGAACGGACCTGTTTTTATTGGAGCAACTCCGCAGGTAGGAATAGCTCGTGCTACTTGTATGATCGGTCCACCACTTCCTGGTGTTGCTGCCCCAGCATCTTTGGAAGTTACTGGAATTACCAATATTATTGGTAGTCTTAATGTTTTTGCTGTAAGTTTATTTACTGGTGTTTGCACAAAACAAGGAGTAACAATTAAAAATGCTCTCAGTTTAAAAAACTCAATTAGTTTAAGTAACTCAATAAACATCGGAAATGCTCCAAAGATTAATAATGCTCCTTTAATTGTTCATTCAATTGGGTCTTTTGATGGTATATGTACTGCAGCAGATTTCTTTGCTGGTGGTACTTCATTAGTTCAAACTTATGGGATTGCACTTTCTAAAAAACCATTTGATATTCTTCACCCAACAAAAAAAGATCATAGACTTCGTTATGTTTGCTTAGAGGGTCCAGCAGCAGAAGTTTATATTAGAGGATATCTTGATGGGACAAATAAAATAGAACTTCCGGATTATTGGAAAGGTTTAGTTGATATGAATACAATTGGTGTTCAGTTAACACCAATTAGAATGCATCAAGAATTATATGTTGATAGAATAGAAGATGAAAATACAATTTATATTAAAAATAATAATGGTGGAACTATTAAGTGCTATTATACTGTAATGGGAGAAAGAAAAGACACAGAAAGAAACATTCCAGAATATAAAGGATTGACACCAGCTGACTATCCAGGAGATAATAGTGATTATAAATTATAATTTAGATTATGAGAAAAACTCATGAAGTTTTTCCTTTAGCAATTCATCAAACAACAATAAATTGCCACAAAGAGTTTAAGGAAAAGCACTACGAAAGTCTTAAAAAATATTGGTTTAACGGATATGAGCATGAGTCCCCAGAGGCATCTTCAAGGATATTTGTCCATTTGAATAATCAATATAAACAATTTTTTGATTCTCTTAAAGATGCTTTAGATGAATATTTGGGAGTACTTGGAATTGATTATAATTTGATGAATTATCATATAGTCAAATCTTGGGTTGTGTATCATAGGGATGACACAACACCACCATTGGCATTCCATAAACATAATGAAGCAAATATTAGTTTTGTTTACTACTTAAACACTGACGAGACCTCGGATAAATTCGTCGTAAGTAGAGTTCCAGACAATAATGCAAATCAAGTATGTGAAGGTTGGTTTGATGTTGCAGATGAACATAATGTAATGACTGGATTTAATAAATTTAACTGCAATCATTATACTATAACTCCCCATGAAGGAACAGTTTTAATAATGCCAACTGGAACTTACCATCATACTAAAAAATCAGTTCCAAGAATATCTCAGAGATGTGCTATTGCTGGAGATTTGAGAGTAACTCTTAAACCAGAATATTATAAACACCATCAAGGATGCACTCACCCATCTCAATGGTTGGAATTATAGTAAATAAATATTAAAAAAATTGTCTTTTAGTATCTTTTAATATGTCAATATCACAAGAAATCATCAATGAGATGAAGCAAGATTTGGAAAGAAAGATAAAGGCAAGAGAGGGTGTTTTAGATAGGTTAGCAATAGCAGATATTGAAATTGACCAATTAACTGGAGTCATTAAAGGATTGGACTCCGCATCTTTGCCATTCATTAATAATATAAATCAGGTAGTGCCTTCAATTCAATCTGCATATGATGCAAGAATAGCAGCAGATTGTAGAACTGATTTAATCTGGGAAGAAGGGAAATCATTTACAGGTTCAGTCACTAGTGGTTCTGGTGATGGTGCAACCACAACCCAAGTTACATTTACTCCGTATACAGTAGCAAAAAATAAAAATACTGCTGATTTTGAACCATTTCAAGGAATAAAATATTATAGTAAACCATCACAAAGAGACTATGGATCATCATTAGTTGCAGAATTTGATGCTCTTGTCTCTCAAGGATCAACTGTAGTTGGTATCGTTGGTATAGATGGAGATCCAGTAACAAGTGTTCCAAGTGCAATTCAAATTAATGATACTTTGATAGATTCTTTTGATAATCCAACAATTTTTACAACTGGAGATTTACCAGAAGTTATTGGATTTGGTACAACTGAGATAGTTGGAATAGTTACCACTTTAATTTGTGGCATCAATACTGGGTCCAATATCCTTAGAAATTTTGGAGCAGGAAATATTGGTATAGTTAGTGTGGGAATGGTGGTGATGGATCCTGTAGTAACTGGAAATGATCCTAGTTTTAGTGGTACACTATCAACTACTGGGTGGACTAGAATTACTGGGTTTGGGACAGCAAATCAAATTATAGAATATTATAATCCTTCTGGCATTTTGACAACATCAACTTTGACTGTTCCTACATTAATATTAGATAAACCAGCAATAAATTATTTGGAAGAGGGAGAGTTTAGAGTTGGAATATTAACTCAAGTTCCAGCATTGTTTATATCTACTGCGGCATTAGCTTCATATGGAAGTACGCAAATGTATGTACTAAGAAATGATCGAGATATTGATGCAGGATTTGATTACTTAAAGAGTCCAAATACACCATTAAAAATTGGAATAATGGGGTCTGGAGACGTTGGTGTTGGAAATAGTGTTTTTTATGACACTTCCGGAAAACCAAATGAAACTCAAAGATATAATCCAAATAAAACTTTTATTGATCCAACAATAAAAAATAGGAATGACTGTTTATTTAAGAATGATGGCACTCCAAGAAAAAATGCAACCTGGGATAGTGATAGAAAAGAGTGTACACTAAGAGATGAACCTGCAGTTGGTGCAGGAAGAGTAAATTATAATATTGGCACTACCCAGTGGCCAACATTGACAGTATGTACAGGAGGAGGAGAATCCCCAGTAATTTGTACTACTACATATCCTCCAGAAGGAACAGTTGTCACAATTGGAGGAACTGCTGGACCAACTATTTCTTATGCAAGTACTGGTCCGACAGGGAGAAATCCCAATAGTGCTGCTTGTAATGCACTAAATTCGGCAATAACAAATGCCGAATCCAATTTAACTAATGTCATAAATCAAAATAGACCACAGGCAGAGGCACTTGTGAATAGATCAGAAGTTCTTAGAAATAGAAGATCAGAGAAAGAACTTTATGCTTGGTCTTTATTGGTATCTGCAGCAAGATTAAGAGAAGAAATAGAATTACTCAAAAAACAAATATCAGAAATGGAAAGTTTTGATTTTACTCCATATGAAATGATTTAGTAATGATTTGTAAGGCAACTATATATTATAAGAAGAATTATCCTATTACAAAAAGTAAGTAATGGCAGACAGATATCCTTTAATTGCTAATCCTGATACTAAACAGATAGAGGAATTAGCATCTTTTGATAATTTAAATTTAACTAATAATAGTATTGTTGGTGCCACAACAATTACTTCAAATCAATTTATTGGAGATCTGGCAGGAACTGCTACAACTTCAACCTTTCTAGCAAATGCATCAAATATTATTACTGGAGTAATAAATCCATCCAGATTAAGTGGAACTTATAATATCGGTGTCACAACATCTCTTTTTCTGCAAAATGCAGCAAATGTATTATCTGGAATACTTCCAAGAGAAAGATTAGGTGGTGAATATGATATTAATATCACTGGAACTGCTTCTACAGCAAATGCTTTAACTGATGGTTCTCAAATTTTAGATGGTGTTATTCCAATTGAAAGACTTACTGGAGTTTATAATATTGATATTACCGGAACTGCTTTTAATGCAGTTGGTGCAGCAACATCAATTTCAATTGGTAATTCAAGTCTATCACCAGCAGAAAAGCACTACGTTTTATACTCGGAATATACCGACAGAGATGCTAGTGTTTATACTGATTCCAATTCTTTAGTTTATATTCCTTCAACAAATAGACTTGGAATTAATTCAGATAGTCCTTCCTACAATTTAGATGTACACGGAATTGCAGGAATTACCACATTACTAGCCAATAATGCAAATATCACTAATCTGAGTGGTCTTGTTGGAGTTGATACAATTACGAGTGACACATTAGCAGAAGCACTTGGATTTAATGTTGGTCTAACAACATTTTTAAATCTTAATGTTGAAGAACAAACCACTTTAAATGATTTAAATGTAACTGGAATTGCAACGATTGGAAATATTACATTTTCTTCCCTTGATAGTTCTCTGAATTCCCCACAAATTAATGCAACCAATACCAATACAACAGGAATTGCAACCTTTAATTCAATTTCTATTGGTTCAACTGAGATAATAAATTCTGCAAGATTTTTTGTAAATCTTGCAGGAATTGACACTTCAACAAAATCCATATTAGTTGATTCTTTAGACGTTGGATTTTTCCAAGATCTCACATTGTCTGGTGTCGGAACACTATCTGGCAATGTCTTAATTACCAATGGTGTTAACGTTAATGGAGAATCAGTTTTAGAAGATCTTACAGTTACTGGTGTAACTTCGTTCACTTCAGTAAATGCAGATACTCTTAATGTATTAGAATATCTTGGAGATGGATCAACTTTATCTGGAATCGTAACTTCTGTTGTTGCCGGCATTGGTGTTACACTATCTCCTGCTGGAGGTACTGGTCGTGTGACAATTTCTGCTTTTAGACCAATAGGTAAAACTATTTTTGTATCACAATCAGGAAGTGATTCAAATACTGGATTAGCAGAGAACGATACAAAACGTACAATAAAAGCAGCAGCAGCAATTGCACTATCAGGAGATACAATTAAAGTATTCCCAGGAATATATGTAGAAAATAATCCAATTATTCTTGGAAGAAATGTTGCTGTAGAAGGTGCAGAACTTCGCAACTGTATCGTAAGTCCACAAAATCCAGGATTGGATTTATTCCACGTAAACAATAGTGTTCACATTACTGATTTAAGTTTCCAGGGACAAGAATCACAAAATGGAGCAGCAGTAGTTGCATTCCAACCATTATCTGGTGTTGCTTCTGATAGATTTTTTGATGCTGCAAGAATGATTCGTTTGAATCTAGATTATATTGCTAGAGAAACAGTTGGTTATTTGACAAGCACTGATTATAATGGTGGCACATTCTCAATGGGAATTGGAACTGCCCAAAATTGTGCAGAAGATATTAAATCTATTTTTAAAGCAGTTTGTCACGATATTACAAGAGGTGGAAACTCAAAATGTGTAGGAGCAGGAAAGTCATATTATACAGAAGTAGGAGCACTTCAGCATATTGTTGGTGTTAAAACAGAAACCATTGATGGTATTCGTTATGCTGCAGGAATTGCTCGTGCTGTAATTAATAATTCCACCTGGGGAGGAAAGGCAGTAGGAGTACAAACTAATGTTACTGCTGCTGTTTACAATAATGTAGTTGGAGTGGTTACAATTACAGCAACAAACCACGGACTAACAGTTGAAGATTCTGTTAGAGTTGCTGGTTTAGGATTTACTTGTCCATCTGGTCCAGGAACACTTTTCTATCCATCAGGAAATCTTGGAAATATTTTCTCAGTTAAGAGAGTAATAAATTCAAATCAATTTGAAGTTATAGTTGGACAATCTACACTTCCACACACTTACGTTTCTGGTGGAACTGTTCAAAAATATAGCAATTACCAAAATACCTTTACTCAAGTAAAAGATCTGGCAATGCAAGCAGATCCAGTTACAGGATTTAATAACGGACTAAATGGATGTGCCAACGTAGTTTCTGCAATTTATTCTTGTGTTGGTGTAGTAACAACAATAATTAACCAAGGACTTAGTGTTCTTGGTACAGGAATTAATACCACTTTCCCAGGAAATGCAGGAGCAGGAACGACTATTCCAAATCATCCATCATTCTCTCCTGGAGTTGGACCAATTACTCAAGGTCCTTACGTAAGGAACTGTACTAACTTTATTCCTAAGAGCATTGGAATGAAAATTGATGGTTTTGCTGCAGAACTAGGAGATAAAGATGATATTGGTGTTACTGGTTCTATGTCAGTTGACTCTTATACTCAATATAATCAAGGTGGTATTGGGGTTTCCATTACTAATGGTGCATATGCACAGTTAGTCTCTATCTTTACAATTTGTGATGATGTTGCAATTTATACTGGTTCTGGTGGGCAGTGTGATATTACAAACTCAAACTCTTCTTTTGGTACTTATGGACTTGTTTCAGAAGGAGTTGGTGATGAAACAACGAAATCAATATACAGATATACTGGAAAAGTAGTTCAAAATGCAGGAAGAGGACAAAACGAAGTCATTATTTCAGGGGTGGGAACAAACCGTCCATATGATGGTCAATCAATATATTTCGACACACTATATAAAACTATTGCAACAATCAAAGTAACAAATGGAGGTTCTGGGTATCTACTTGCACCAAGAGTTACAATTGATTCTCCAACTGGACCTAATGGAATTACGGCACAAGCAACGGCAACTATAGTAAATGATTCCGTTACAGAAATAACTGTGATTACCAATGGAACTCAATATATTTCTGCACCAAATATTACAATTGCTCCTCCACCTTCTGGTGTTACTGCAACAGCAGAAGTTGATGCATTAGAACCACTTTATTATACAGTTCAAAGTGCTACTTTACCTTCTGCAGGTATTTCAACTGTCAGTTTGACACAAAACCTAAATAATACAGTAAGTTCTGGAAGTATCGCATATTTCTCAAGAGTAAGTTTACAACTTGCTTCTTCTCATGCTTTTGAATTCATTGGTGCCGGAAATACTATTGAAGGTGCAAGACCTGCTCAAGGTGGAGTAACCATCCAAGAGAATGAAGTTATACAGACAAATGGTGGACTAGTTGTATTCACAAGTACAGACCAAGCTGGTAACTTTAGAATTGGTGATGGTGTTGTTATTAATCAGGCAACAGGTTCAATATCTGGACGAGATTTTACAAAAGCACTATTCACAACGATGACACCTTTCATCCTTGCACTAACATAATAGGAGGTTTAACGTAAATGGCAATTGCAAATGCTGCAGTAAATAATTTTAGAACAGTAACAAAAATAGTTGGTGTATCAACAGATGTTGTTTATGAAGCACCTGTAGGATTTGTTGGTGTTATTTTGTTGGCACAATGTGCAAATTTGGACACTATTGCACACACTTTTAGTTTTTATCATAATAGAACAGTTGCAGGAATTGGAACTGTTACGACAGAACTTGTTAAAGACTTTGAATTACCACCAAGTGATACAGCAAACCTTTTGTCTGGTAAATTGGTATTAGAAACTGGTGATACAATCTCTGTTAGTGGTACAGGAACCAACAAACTTAAGTTCTTAACTAGTGTCCTAGAAACATTTAATCAATAATTAAGATGAGTAGTTCTGAATTTTTAAGCAAAAGAGTCAAAAAAGTTCCAAATACTGGACTATCCACAACTAGATACAAGTATTTGTCTCTAGAACAAGCAGAACCAGATTTGGGTGACCCATTAGTTGGACCGTCATCTATAGGAGCAAAAGGCAGTTTTCCACAAAGAGATGCTTTTATTCTTGCTTCTTTTGGCCAACAAAACGAAGAAAATCCGAGTAGATTTTGGGTTCCACCTGGAGCATTAACTGGACTTGGATTGGGACTCGTTCCTGGTGCAATTACAGTCTTTGATGAGGGTACACTGGTTGGAGCAGCAAGTAGTTTTACTACTTTCAATTTTGTTGGACTTGGTGTAACTGTAGATAGAATAAGTATCGCATCAACCCAACAAACTGGTATTGCAACGGTAAGAATTACTTCACCTGGTTTTGGAAGCACAGGAGAAATCCAATATAGAGGTGATAATGGTCTTCTTGCTGGAGCAACTGGGCTTAGATTCTTTACTTCCAATGGAAATGTTGGATTTGGAACTACCTTAGCAACTTCTAAATTACACATCGTTGGTGATATTACTGCAGATAATCTATATGTAAGGTCAAATTTATCTGGTTCATTCACTCTCCCCTCTGGAGAAACTTTAAGTGATTTTAGTATTATTGGAAAATTAAGAAGTAATTATATAAATGCCAACAGATTAGATGCTGTAGATCTTACAGGAATTAATACATCACTTATTACAAATATTAGTTCTAATAAAATATCGTCAACCGATATAATTTCTTCTGGTATTTCTACACTATCTACAGCAAATGTAACAACATTAAATGTAACTAATCAGAATATCTCTGGTGTTTCTACGATTTCCACTTTAAATGCAACTAGGACAACTAGTACATTTTTAGTTTCAACTGCATCAACTATTGGTGTTTTAACAGCAACATCTGCGAATATTGTTTCTCTAGCTTCTTCATTCGTAAATTTAGGAATTTCTACAGTTGGTTTCAGCAGTATCACCAATCTTTTTGTAGGAATATCAACCGTAGGATTTGCATCAATAACAAATACTACTATTGGTGTTGCAACAATAACAACAACTAACTCGTCAAGAGTTAATGCTGGTATTGTATCTGCAACAGGAGCAACTGTAGGTGTTGCAACTATAACAACAGGATTACTAACAGATCTAAATGTTTCTGGTGTAGGAACAGTTAATAATTTAAATGTAACTGGAATCACAACATCAAATAATTTAAGAGTAACAAACAAATCTACATTAGTTGGTGATTTAGAGGTTGATGGTAATACTTTATATGTAAATTCAACCACCAATCGTGTTGGAGTTGGTTCAACTTTACCAGAATATGCATTTGATGTTAGAGGTGATGTCAGATTTGATGAAGTAATTTATGCATCAAATGGTAGAGGTAATACTGGAGAAGTTTTAACTTCTCAAGGACCAAACCCAGCAGTTTGGGCACCTGCAGTTAATGTTACAGTTGGTGCGGCAAATTCTACTCTTATAACAGATATCCCTTCATCTAGTGATATTCACTATGTAACATTTGCTGCAAATACTTCAGATATTGGTTTTTCTTACGTTGATAGTTCTGGTCTTGTTTACTTACCTTCATCTAATAGATTGGGTATTGGTTCAACTCAACCTGGATTCTCAGTTGATGTTGCCGGAAATATTAACTTCACTGGTACATTATTTAAAGATGGTGAGTTATATGTTGCATCCCGATGGGCAATAGACGAAAACGACAACATCTGGAGACTTAATGGCAATGTTGGGGTAGGAACTTCTGCATTATCTAAAAAGTTTGAAGTAAGTGGTTCTTCAAGATTTAATGGTGAGGTAACTATAACATCATCTGGATCCATTGGTATTGGAACTACATTAGCAAAGTCCAAATTGCATTTGATTGGAGACAGTAGATTAGATGGACTTGCAAATTTTGAAAAAGCAGTAACAGAAAAAGTTTCAAGTACCTTTGGTACTAACTTCTCAATGTCTTCTGGAACACTGAATATTGATTGTTCCAATTCATCCATTATTGTTGGAAATTTACCTGAGTCTGTTTCCACTTGGGCATTTACAGGAATCAGCACAGAAAATGGTAAGTCAACTACAATCACATTAATTATAGACTCAAGTTCACTCCTCACATACGGAGAAAACTGTACCGTCAATGGATCTGCAATTTCTGGTGGAGTTCGTTGGAATGGTGGTATTGCTCCAATTACAACAGACAACGAAGACTTCCTAAGTTTTGCTATCGTTAGAGATGCTGCAGGAACCGTTAGAGTGTATGGTTCATCTTCCCTCAACTTCAGTTAATATTATTATTAATTATTATGCCATTTTCATTCGGATTATCAAAAAACTTTCGTTCATCTGAATTCAGAGATCCTGCTATTCTTTATGGAGATTATTTTGTTTTCAATTACAGGAATACGGATGGGAGTGACTTTGATATTAGGGCAGGTATTTTAAATCCAGCAGTTCCTGGTCTTCTAGGATGGGGTGCAAATAATACTTTAGTTACAAACGGAATTACGGTTGCATATTGGGCTGGAGACCAAACTGGGGTTGGAACCGAATCATTTTATATCGATAAAGCAAAGATGCTTCAAGCATTTCCGACATTAACTTCAATTGAAGTTGATTTGAGGGCATTTTGGTACGGAACAATTGGAAATAATCCAATCATTATGAATATGGATGCTTATCAAGGAGGAACTATGATTGATGTTGGATTGAGTTTTACTAATCCAACTGCAGAAAACGAGTTCCCATCATCCAAATCATTTGCTAGATTACTAACGTTAAGAACTCAAAACACTGCAACAAATGGTCAAAGACTTGCGAGGGCAATTATAGATTTCAATAACTCGACGTTGACTTATATTGGAGCCTAGGGTGCCAATTAAAAAAGTGGCACATTAATCACACTTCCCTAGACAATCTGTGCTATACTAGTTGTGTAAAGAACTTCCACTTAAAATGCAAATTTCCCGAGAATCACTGAACGACTTGCGAGCACTTCAAGAAGATATGGCAGAACATTTCGCTGATGAAAACTTTCCGATTAGTGGTGAAACATATTGGACTTGCGTTCAGTGTCTTGCAGAAGCAAAACTTGCAGAACTTCGTGGGGAACTTGTAGCATGAGTCTTTTGAAAATTAATAAAGCAGAACTGGTTGAAGTTCCAGTAAAAACAACACCAGAAAATGTCAAAGAATCAAATGAGGCACTATTTTGTGCGAAAATGACTCTTCCTGCTGCAGCAAAACACTGCGGGATGACTCATAAAGAAATGAAAATGACCTTTTTGGAATATTTAAAATACCATCCACCAACATATAGTTAACATATAATTAACAACTAAATATTTCGTAGTGAAACAGTGTAATGAAATACAAAATCACTTCCCATTATTGTTATCACGAGGGAATAATAGTTGATATGTATTTCATAAATGGTGTTCCATTTACATTTGATGATATACCCACAGTAATGCAAGATGATCCCTACATTCAAGTGGAAGCAGAGGGAAGTATGGATTATTCTGCTGAGGATATGTTTCTTTGGTCTAATTATCTAATAATGGAAGAATGTCATCCTCTTTTATTTGATTTGGATTTAGAAAATCCAGAGGAGCTTCCCTGCAACTAATAAAATATCTTAAAATGAAAACAAAGTGAGTACAAATACCTAAATGAAATCCGATTTTTATATAGATAAAGTAGGTAAAAAAGAAATAAAAGATCTTCTTTATACCTACCATTATCTTAAGGACGAATCTAAAGACTTTAAATCGGGGTTCAATTATGGTCTATACAAACAATCATTCACAGACATCCTTAATATTGGCGAGTGTCTTGGTGCTTGCATTTTTACTGGTCTCCCAGTTCCAGAAATTGCCGTAGGTGCTTTTGGTCTAGAAAGAAATCAGCAAGAAGGAATATATGAACTCTCAAGACTTTGTATACATCCAGATATTCAAAAAGAAGAATATAATATCACATCTTGGTTCGTTAGTCGTTGCATAAGGAGATTTAGGAAAGATGCCACAGTTCGTGCTATTCTTAGTTACGCTGACTCTAGTAAGCACACTGGAGTTATATACAGAGCTTGCAATTTTCAATACTATGGGTTAACTGCTCCCAAAAAAGATTTTTATTATGCCGATGGAACAAAGCACTCTAGAGGCACGGTTAAAGGTGCAAAAGGTGAGTGGAAAGAAAGAACTAGAAAGCATAGATATCTTATGATTTTTGATGATGAACTTAAAGAAAAACTAAAATGGAAAAAAGAAACTAAATCAATTGCCTAGAGGGTTTAGTGTCTAAATAAATGAAGAAGAAATATACTGCGGTTATAAAATGCCACTATCTAGGTTAGAGAATTTTCTCAAAAATGCTGAAGGTAATATTTTATATGTAAACCCATCAGATTTTGATGCTACTGACAGTTTTGAAAATCAAGGTAACTCATTAACAAGACCTTTCAAAACAATTCAAAGAGCTCTAATTGAAGCAGCAAGGTTTTCATATCAACAGGGAAGAAATAACGATAAGATTGATAGAACAACTATACTTGTTTATCCTGGAACTCACTATATTGATAATAGACCAGGATTATCTGTTGAAAATATAAATGGTTCTGCAGTATATAAAAGAAGATCAGGTGTTGATTCATGGACCGTTGACTCTATTTCTGAGTTAAGTGAATTTACAAATTATGATATACTTGATATAGGAAATGAATTGTATAAGTTCAATTCAGTAACTGGTGGTGTCATTCTCCCTAGAGGAACATCTATTATTGGTCTTGATTTAAGAAAAACAAAGATTCGTCCATTGTTTGTTCCTGATCCAGAAGATGAAAATATTGATGTCACTAGTATTTTTAATGTTACTGGTACTTGTTACTTTACGGCATTTAGTATTTTTGATGGTGATCCAACAAAAACAGTGTATAAAAACTACTCTCAAGCAAGAGTAGTTCCAAATTATTCACACCATAAAGTAACAACATTTGCTTATGCAGATGGTGTAAACAAAGTAAAACTTGGTAATTATCAAACATATTTGACTGACCTTGATATGTATTATTACAAGGTCACCAAGGCATATGGAGACATTACAGGAAGAGGATTATCAGATTATCCATCATCCTTTGACTTCGAACCAAACGTCGATGAATTTAGAATTGTTGGTTCATTGGATCCAAACCCACTTGGTATTTCGAGTATTAGATCTGGTAATGGAAACGGTACAGGAGATATTAATGTAATTACCGTTACCACTTCTAATCTTCAGACTGGAGAAACAGTTCCACATAATCTTTTTGTGGACAGTCCATTTATTATAAATGGAGTAACTGTAGACCCAGATTCTTATAATGGTTCATTCACTGTAAAAGAAGTAGTTGGATTAACTACATTTACATATGTTACTAATGAAGCACCAACAGAATTCTTACCACCAACAAACGAAATTGATACTGCATCCTTAATAGTCGGAAGTGATACTGTAAGTTCTGCATCTCCTTACATTTTCAACTGTTCCCTTAGATCTGTTTATGGAATGAATGGATTGTGGGCAGATGGTGCTAAGGCAACAGGATTTAAATCAATGGTTGTTGCCCAATTCACTGGAGTTTCTTTACAGAAAGATAACAATGCATTCATCTTATATAAAGATGGAGCATTTTATGATAATACCACTCTACCTCTCAATAGCGTAGATAGACCATTACATACAAATTCTAGATCAATATTTAAACCAAAATACGAAAATTATCATATTCGTGCATCCAATGATGCATTTATTCAAAACGTTTCTGTTTTTGCGATTGGTTTTGCTAGACACTTTTTAACAGAGTCTGGTTCGGATATGTCAATCACAAACTCAAACTCCAACTTTGGTGCAACATCACTTGAATCTGAAGGATATAAAGTAGAATCATTCAATAGAGACGATGTTGGTTATATTACTCACATTCTTCCACCTAGAGAAATTCCAGAAGAAGAGAATGTTGTATCTTGGGTATCATTAGATACTGAAAAAATCATCAACTCTGCAGATATAAGTAAGTTATATATTTTTGGTGCAACTAACGAAGAAATTCTACCAGTTCATCAAGTGGATGGATATAGATTGGGTGCATCAAAAGAAGATAAATTAAATTTAACAATTACTATTGGTACAGCACAAACTACATATACTACACCAATATTAATGCCAGCAGATGCAGGAAATGGAGTTTCTGCATTCAAAGAGTATGATATAGAAAGAACAGGAACGACCAATAATATTGTATCAAATTTATTCACATTAACTACTAATCACAAATTAATTAATGGTGAAAAAGTAAGAATAGTCAGTGATACGGGGCAAGTACCAGATGGATTAGAGAATGATGGAATATATTATGCAATAACAGATGGATTTGGATCATCTCAATTAAAATTAGCACAATCGCTTAATGATGCATTATCTGGTGTTCCTATTTTAGGAATCAACAATAATGGTGGAAGATTAAAAATCACAAGCAGAGTTTCAGATAAACTTCCAGGTGAAATCGGTCATCCAATACAGTGGGATTCGGCAGAAAATAATTGGTATATTACTGGATCTTTAATTTCTTCTGAAAATGAAATATATTCTGCAATAGTTAATACTGGCATTCTTGTTCTTGGTAATGAAACATCATCAACATTTATTAGACGAATATCAGACAGCCGTTCAATTAACGATAAAATATACAGAATAAGATATGTTATTCCAAAAGAATTCACAAATGCCAGACAACCAACTGCTGGTTTTATTTTACAGGAATCCAAGACAGTTGGTGTAACAAGCATTTCTTACACAAATGATGTATTGTCTAGTGCTAAAGATCTAAGAAATGAAAAAATTATTGTTGGTGCATCTGGTGGAGTAATTATTAATAACGAGCAAGAAGTTACAATCACTACAGAACTTCCTCACAATTTATATGTTGGTGATAGTGTAAAGATACAAAAAATAAGAAGTACCAATAATCCAGATTCGACTGGTATTACTTCTACTTTCAATGGTCTGCATACAGTTGAATCCATTCTCAATACAAAGCAGTTTACTTATACAATTTCAGGAGTAACCACCAATCCTGGTTCATTTACTAATGATATAAATTCTAGAACAACAAGACAGCAAAGAGAAAGTTTACCAGTAGTATCAAGAGAATCTTATAAAAATACTTTCTTTGTATACAGAACCGCTCAAATTAAAAAACATATTCCAGGACAAGAAGGGCAAGATGGTGTTTATCACTTAACTGCTCTCGCTTCCAATGTTGCACCACCAGATCAGGTAGGATTTAATTTATCCGATAAACAATTTAATCAGGATGTAAGAAACTTATATCCACAATTAGACCGTGATAATATCAATTCAGACCCAGATGCAACAGTAAGTTACGCCGATTTATCGGTAATTGGAAGAGTTATAACAAATGATAAGAAAAATTCTATCACAAAAGAAGCAATATCATATTATGTTAAAAACTCAAGAATAGGTATAGCATTAACAGATGCTCAAGTAAGTGGAATTGGAAGTACCACTATTTCGGTAAGAACAGAAATAGAACATAATTTAAATTCCATAAAATCATTTACATTCACTTCTGGGTCTGGGTATCCAGCATCTTCAATAATTTATTCAAGAACTCTTCAGCAAGTAATCTCAAATGGTAGAGGTGCTACTGTCAAAATAGAAACTAATGCATCGGGACAAGTAACTAACGTTGAATTGTTAGATAGAGGAAGTTCTTATAATGTCAATGATACTTTAAGTATTCCTGGAGGAAGTTCCCCAAGTATTGTCACTGTAACTTCTATTGTTAATGCCAAAGATTCTTCTATAGAATTAAGTGGATTTTTCCAACATGATTTGAATGATGTTTATAGAGTTTTGTCTATACCAAATGCAAAAGAATTATTACTATACACAGAAAAAGAATTACCAAATTATGTTGTAAATACAAACAACGAAAGTCCGTTCTTAGTTGTTTCTAGTGGTGCAATTTCTATTTTAAGTGCCGAATTAACTGATGTTGATACTGGCATAACAACTGTGACTACACAGTCGGCTCATGGATTATTGCCAGGAAATAAGATTAAAATTATTGAAAGTGGAAATTCTGACCTCAATGGATATGCAGTAATTAAAGATACTGTTGGTCTTACTACATTCACTTTTATTTCCAGATCTAAAGTACAAATAGCAGGAGTTACAGAGGGATCTGTTCTCAAGAGAGGATTTAGTTCAAATGGAAGAAGTCTTGGAAATGGTGAGGAAAATCTTTTCTCTAGGGGACTATATTTGTATGATGGTTTTGATGCTAACATCAATGGTGCAATAGATTTAACTAGCAGTACTATCAACTTTATTGATCCCAACGGCATAAAACGTGGAGATTATTTTGCAATTAATAGTGAAATTGTAAGAATTGCAAGTAGTTCTAATCCATTTACAGTTTTAAGAGGACAACTTGGCACATTTAAAGGAATAGCACAATCTGGTGCCATTGCAAAAAGAATAAAAGTAATTCCATCAGAATTACGTAGACCTTCATTTATGAGGGCATCTAGTCACACCTTTGAATACCTTGGATATGGACCAGGAAACTACTCTACGGGTATGCCACAAAGGCAGGATAGGGTTCTTTCTGAAGATGAGATCATGGTCTCACAAGCAAAAGAAAGAAGAGGTGGAACTGTTGTATACACTGGAATGAATGATATTGGTGAATTCTATTCTGGTGCAACTAAACTAAGTTCAGCAACTGGTGAACAAACTGTAGTTGATGCTCCAATCCTAACTTATACTGGAGATGACGCACAAGGACAAGGTGGTTCATCTTCAAGTGGAATTTTTGATGAATTATTGGTAAGGCAAAGAATTACAGTAGAAGGAGGAGAAGGAAATAATCAAACTTCTCAATTCTATGGTCCAGTAAACTTCACCCAAAAAGTTACTAATCTATCAGAGTTTGGTATTGAAACCAAAAATCTATTCATAAAAGGAACTGCTTCTCAACCAAAATTGATTACAGTTGGTATATCTACTCCAACTTCACTTACAATTCCTTCATCTAGACCAGGTGATATATCTTTACTTTCCAACCCAGATGAGCATATTGGTCATGTTCGTGTTGGAAACGAATGGAGACCATTTGGATTAATCAGTAGAGATGCAGGAAGTCTATACATGGGTGTTGACAAACTATCAGTCAATACACCAGAAAATACAAATTTTGATTTTGTTGTTAGTGGTGAAAGTAAAGTTCAAAACTTAACAGTTGATGGAAGTGTTATATTCACTCAGCCTCAAACTTTAGGTAACGTCACTTTCCAAAATATTTTCGTCAATAGAACTGGATATTTTTATGCTACAGGATTAGATCCACAGACTGGTCTTACGACAAATTATACCCAGATTCACTATTCTGGTATATCAAGATTAAATAATTTAGAAGTAGTTGGAATCTCTACTTTCGATGGAGTAGTTCAGTTCAATTCCAATATTTTTGGACCAGGAGCAGATTTTGGTAATATCCAAATTGCTGTAACTAATGACAACACAATTGATACTACCGCAGGCAATTTAACTATTAATAGTTTTAGTGGAATAACAAATATTATTGATGACTTAATTGTAAATGGAAGCAAATTTGAATTAATTAGTGGGACTCCAATTTCAATTGGAGGAACTATCTCTGCTTCCATTAATAATTCAAGAGATTTGAGACTTGGAGTTGGAAGTACCAATCTAGGATCTTCAATTTCATTGCACAATGATGATAGACTTTATCCAGACGGAGCTTTAAAGTTCATTCGTCCTGCAGGTATTGGAAGTGCAATAGATTCAGAAATTCTTCATCGAGGAAGTGGTCTACTGAAGATTATTGGTCGTGATTTTGGATCTAGAATTTCATTCTATACAAATGATTTAGAAAGAGTAAATGTTGGTGCTTCTGGAACAGTAACAATTTTCCAAAACAACTCTGGACAGAACTTAGCTGGTGGTCACTTAAAACTTAATCAGGGTGGACCAGGTGATGTAGTACTTTCTTGGGATATTACACATAATAATTCCAATCGTCGTTGGTATGCTGGTATTGATACTAGTGATGGATATTCTTGGAAACTTGCAAATCCTCTGACAACTGTTGCATATGGACTTGAGAATTTTGATGGTATTGGTGAAACAAAATTAAAAGTTGATACGAGTGGAACATTAACTATTTTAAATGATGTTGTAATGTATGGAGATTTACTTGATGCCCCAGGAGTACAAACATTCAATCTATTAACATCTGTAAATCCAACAGTAAATGCATTTACTGGTGCAAGAAATGTCAATATCGCAATTGATAATGATCAATCAACAACTACAATACGTGGTACAAAAGAATCTGATTCTGTTGACACTGGTTCATTAGTAGTAAGAGGTGGACTTGGGGTTACTAAGAGATTATTTGTTGGTGGAAATACTCAAATCGGAGGAGATCTTGAAGTAAGAGGTGGTGATATTACAACCAACCAAACATCATTTAATCTACTAAATTCTACCGTAACAACTGCCAATCTCTTTGGTTCAGCAACAAGTATAGTTCTTGGTGCCACAACAGGAACTACAAGAATAAGAAACAATGTAGATATTGATGGTGATTTAAATGTTGACGGTGATGATTTAACAACAACTACTACTGGTCTATTTAAATTAATTAATACAAATGCAACTAGTGTTGATTTTGCTGGTTCTGCTTCTTGGGTAAGAATTGGTGGCACATCAGGAATTACTACAGTTAGAAATAATGTAGATATTAATGGTGGAAATATTGATGGTACTAAGATTGGAGAATCTGCAAGAGAAACTGCTAGATTTACTTCAATTGATGTAAATGCAGATAGCACATTTAATGGAGTAAATGTAACCAGACTCGTTTTGAGAAATTATGGTGAGACAATTCAAAACTTAGGAAATAGAAGCGGAGCAGTAAACTTAGATCTAGACGTTGCTAATGTATTTACAGTTAATATTACTGGCAGTACCTCATTTACTGTTTCCAATGTATTGACAGGTGCAACGACTGCTTCTAGTTTTACTGTGTTTGTAAGAAACAACTCTGCAAACTTATCAGTTTCTTGGCCAACTAACTTTAAGTTCCCCAATGGTTTAGGACCAGTAAGAACTCTTGATGCATCTAGAACTGATATTTGGATTTTTGTAACTCCAGATCAAGGAACTACTTGGTTTGGTGCAGTAGCACTATATAACTACTCAACATAGACTAATAAATAAATTATATAATTTTATTTAAATGAAAAAATAATGAATAGCAACTATCATGAGTTCACTGGAATGTATAATAATGTTTTTGTGGATGGTTATTGCTCCCATATGATATCTGAATTTGAAAGATTTCGTGCTGGTGGTTATTGTGGAAATCGTCAAGATAGCGAGGGAGCAAAAAAATCTTCAAAAAATGATGAATTTTTATTTTTAAATCTAAAGAACCATCATCCATCCGCATTTAATGGAAGATGTTGTTTAAATATATTTTTTGAAGGATTGCAAGAGTGCTTCGATGATTATATCTCAGAATATGACACTCTAAGTGGAATGAATATAAAGTGCTCATCAGTAAAGTTACAAAAAACTGTTCCTGGTGCTGGTTATCATGTATGGCACGGTGAGCAGGGTGATGGTGATGCCGCAAATAGAGTTTTAACATATATTTTATACTTAAATACACTGGATGATGATGCTGCAGGAGAAACAGAATTTTTGTATCAAAAGATAAGGGTTCCCCCACAAGAAAATACGATGCTTATCTGGCCTGCATCTTTTACCCATTCACATAGGGGCAATGTAGTTCACGGTGATAAAGCAAAATATATAATAACAGGTTGGTTTTACTTCGATTAAAAGAAAATGTCATTTGGAATTAATAGAAGAACAGCAAAAGCAACGATGGTTCCTCCGGGTTCCGTTACTTTTTTTGCTCCTGCAACTTGGACAGCACCATCATATAAACTTAGAGTGGTTAACCTTGAAGGAATAGGTGGAACAGGGAAACCAGGAAATCCAGGGACAGCAGGAGTTGGAGGGGCAGCAGGGAATAGGGGATCTGATGGAGTAAATGGACCTGCAGGAGAAGCAGGAAATGCAGGAAATGATGGAGTTGGTGGTCCTGGGGGAAATGCAGGAAATGCAGGAACTGCAGGACTAGGAGGTGCAGGAGGACAAGGATTTGCAAACTCAGGATCACCGGGAACTGGTGGTGGAGGAGGTGGAGGTGGAGGTGGTAAGCATCCTCCGGACAGACCCGGTCAGGCAGGAGATGGTGGAAGAGGTGGATCTGGTGGAGGAGGTGGGGGAGGTTCAGGGGGTCAGAAAGGACAATCCAGTTTTCCACAAAGAGATGGTAGTCCTGGATCTCCAGGATCGACTGGTAGTGTGGGTAGTGCAGTGGCCAATCCAGGAAGTCCAGGGCAATCGGGGTCCAATGGTTCTGGAGCAGGTGCGGGAAGTCCAGGAAGTGCTGGTAGCCGAGGAAACTTAAATCCCGGAAGTAATGTTGTTGCTGCATCTTCAGGAACTCCGGGAAATAAAAATCCAGGTAACTTTACAACTGGAGGAAGTTTTGGAACTGCTGGCAATCCAGGAACTACAGGAGCAGTTGGAGATACCGGTAGTGGATTTGGGAGAAATTTTCCAGGTGGTGCTGGTGGACCAGCAGGTACAGGAAATCCAGGACAAGACGGACAAGGTGGTGCTGCTGGTTCAGCAGGTACTCCAGGAAATCCAGGCAATTTTGGGTTTGGTGGTGATGCGGGGAATATAGGTTCACCGGGAAATAATGGAAATGGAAACCCAGGACAAGCAGGATTCAGAGCTAACTGGACAGCTGGAAATGGAGGACCAGCAGGAAATGGTGGAGGTGGTGGTAATAGAGGAAATGCAAAAATTGATGGCAGAACAAATTCCGATGGTGGATTTGGTGGATCGGTTGGAGGTAATCCGGGAACAGGAAAACCTGGTGGAGTAAAAGCAGGTGGTTCTGGTGGAAATGGTGGAGCTGGTGGAGCTGGTGGAGCTGGTGGAACGCAAGGTGGTCCAAGAGCTGGTGGATCTGGTGGAAATGCCTCAGGACAAGGAGGTGGAGGTGGAGGTGGAGGTGGATGCACTGGTGATTCAGTACCCACTTCTGCTCCAAACTATGACCCTGCCTGCGGAGGAGCAGGTGGTGGAGGGGGTGGAGCAGGTGGTGGAGGAAGTCCAGGCTCTGGTGGAAATGGGGGGAGAGGTGCAGATGGAAATCGCAATTTTGGAACTGTAGGTGCTCAAGGAAATAGAAATCCCAACAGTTTTGCAAATACAAAATTTCCCCTATCAACTCGTCAAGGAACTAGAACAAACACAATAAATCCTGGTATGTACGGGTCACCTGGAACTGCCGGATCACCAGGAACATCTAGCATTGGTAATCCAGGAAATTTATCAAACACAACTGTTTATAATGATGTTGCAATAAATCCATTAACAACATATTCACTAACTGTTCCTGCTGGTGGATATATAACTATAAGGTGGTATGCCCAATAATAATTTTTTGGAGGAAATTATGGTAGCAAAAAAGCAATCTGAAAGTAAAACAAGAAAAAAAATTAATGAGCTTTATGAGCAATCTGAGTTGGCAAATTTAGAATCCAATAAAAATAGAGCTCGTTCCTTCACTGTGGGAACTGCATTTGGTGGAATTATAGAAGTTTCAATGAGAGGTGATTTTAGTAGTCTATGGTGCCTATTACAACCAGTAGAAGCAGTTGAATTTATAGAGCAATTAGCTGCTGCTGCTGGGCTTCAAGTAGCAATTAGACCAAAGCAAGATTTTGCTAGTTGGAGGGGGTGGAATATTGACACTGAAAATAGATATTGGGTTGGTTCAGCTCGTTGGCAAATAGATGAATCGGATTCCGAAAGAAAAGTATTGGAATCTGGTAAAGAAGATGATCAAAATGATTTAGAAAAAAAAGTATCTAAAAGAAGAAAAAAAAGTAAAGTAGAAGTCATTGTTGATGATGAAAAGAAAGAAAATATTAATGATTAATTTAAAAGTAAAATGATATGGATGATTTATATTTTGAAATAAACCCCAATGAATCAAAGATATTAGGTCCACCAATTAATTTAGATATAAATTGGAATAATATATCAGGAATAGTTTTTTTAAATAAAGAAGAACTTTACGATTTATCTTGGGCAGGTTACTCGAATATTGGATTTATTAAAATTTGTAGTGATAATAAAAATACCATAAAAAGTTTATATTATGATAGTAATATATTGAATTTAGTAAAGTCAAAATGGAAAAGCAAAGTTTCAGAAAATAGGAAACAAATTGAATTAATTCCACTAGAAATTAATAATTCATTTTCTATTCAATTAACTGAAAGGTGTAAATCAAGTATCATAATGAAATACCATGAGTGTTTAGGGAATGAAAATTTAAAATTTAATTGGAAAACATTAAGTGGATTTTTTGAATTTGATTCTAAAATGTTTTTAAACCTATATGCTAAAATACAAAATTATATTCAAAATTTATTTGAATTGGAATATAAAATTCATAAAAAAATTGAAGAATGTGAAAACATTTCAAATCTAATGGATTTGGATTTAGAGATACTTTACGATAATAAAATTTTACTATGATATCAAAATATTTAAAATCTAAAAATTTAATATCTCAAATTAAACCATCAATTGATGAAACTGAGTTGAATCTAGATTCTGGTGAAATATATTATTATTTAAATACATTTGACTGCACTTCAACTTATTATTTTTATAGGAATTTGTTTAGTGATTATGATTTAGAAAGAATATTAGCTATTGGTAATAAACTTCCAAAGAAACCCGGAGAATTGAATTCTAAAAAAAAATTAGACGAATCAATTAGAGAATCAATAATATCTTGGATTCCAGTTAATTCTCAAACAACTTGGATATATCAAAACATTGTTGATTGCATTCACACTGTTAATAATTCGTATTTTAATTATGACCTGACAAAAATGGAAAAATTACAATTTACTCGATATTATGGAAATAACCATGGAGTATATCGTCCACATGTAGATTCAAATTTTGGTCACATTCCAGAAAATAGAAAACTAACTTTTGTTATGCAGTTGTCCGATCCATCAGAATATGAAGGGGGTGAATTGAGATTACATCTTGGAAAAGATCCAGATATTATACCAAAAGAAAAGGGATTAACAGTATTTTTCCCATCCTCAACTTTACATGAATGTACACCAGTTACATCTGGAAGAAGAACTAGTTTAGTTGGATGGGTTTATGGACCTAAATTTAGATAATTATTATGAAATATAAAGAAGAAAATATAGAAATAGTTAAAAATTTTATAGAGAATGACTTTATTGAATTTATTCAAGATTATTTTTCTATAAAAATAAATTCAAATCAATTTGATGTTGATTCTGAACATTTTAAGCATGGATACAGTTTTTATGGAGATGCTTTAATTGAAACTATTTTACAAAATTCTTGTGAATTTATATCAGACTTAATAAACATAAAAGTTGTTCCTACTTTTTCTACTACAACTATGTTTATGAAAGATGATATTTATATAAACATTTTAAATGATTCATCTGAAATATCTGCAATTTTATTTTTAGGGTCTTCTACTAATCAAAAAATTGATAATGAACTAACACTAACATTAAAAAATAAAAAAAATATAAATTTAAATACTGGAGATTTGTTAGTTTATAATCCTAAAAAAATAGAATTTGAAAAAAATATTATATTTAAAGATTGGGTTTTACAAGCAACTTTTAATTTTGTAGATAATGAGGGAAATTATAAAAATAATATTTACGATAATAGACCATATTTAGGATTTCCAATTGTACCTAAAAAACAAGAGACATAAATAAATTCGAATATTCATTATTACTTTAAAGTTATGCAAAGCAAAGAAATGATTGAACAACTTACTCAAAGAGGCACTGCCATTAGAGAAGAGTTGGTTAAGATGGAACAAGAATTCAATCAAAAGAAAGAAGAATTCCTTAAAATTCAAGGAGCACTAGAAGCTCTTTATGAATTAGATACAGAATCATCTTCAACCTCAGCAGAGTGAGTTTACCAAAAAAATACTAGTTAAGTCAATACTTGACAACCTCAAGACTCAGTGTTATTCTGTTTAAGTCTTGAGGTTTTCTTTGTATCTTCGAGAAACCAAGACCCGTCTTTAGTGGTGGACGGTTTATGCAGTGTCTAAGGGGGAGTGGTGACCCCCTTTTTTTCTGCTATGATGAACGGAGTTCAAAAGCACACCAGATGTCCGTCAACCTAGAAGTTAAAGGTTCTCTTGCCAAATGTCTGGCAACTGAGAATCTCATTATCGAACACAAGAAAGTTCCGACTGCTATGTTTGATGTAGACCGTCGTGTGCTGACTCTCCCTACTTGGGATAAAGCATCTGCGACTGTCTATGACCTTCTGGTGGGTCACGAAGTTGGACACGCACTGTTCACAGATAATATTGATTGGACTGTAGAGTATTCTGAAGTTCCTAAAGACTTCGTGAATGTTCTTGAGGATGTTCGTGTAGAACGTCTGATGAAGAAAAAGTATCCTGGTCTGTCTCGGACTTTCTACAATGGTTATAATGAACTGAATTCTGATGACTTCTTTTCAACTAAGGAAGAGAACCTGGATGAACTGACTTTCATTGACCGAATCAATCTGTACTACAAGATTGGTGCATTTCATAACATTGCTTTCTCTGATGAAGAGAATGAGTTTCTGACTCGTGCAATTCAGACCGAAACGTTTGATGAAGTGCTGCAACTTGCTCGGGAGATTGTTGACTTTGTTCAATACAAACGTCAAAAGGTAGACAATATGCCCACTCAAGGTGGTGGGGAAGAAATGTCTGGTCCTGGTGGTGAAGAAGTAGAAGGTCCAGAGAACTCTTCTTCTCAGGATGGAGAGAATCAAGATGGACAGAACCAAAGTAATCTTCAGCAAGATTCGCAGGGTCAGTCTCAATCTGAAGGTGAATCCTTCGGTGATGACCTGAATAAGTCTATGGAAGCACCGAATGGTGGTGGTTTCGGTCAGGAAGCAAGCAACAAGCACGAGAAAACTAATCGTGATGAGATGACTTCCAAGACTTCTCGTTCCTTTGATGAAAAGTCTCAAGACCTTGTGGATAAGTTTGCACAAGAAACTAACTATGTGGAACTTCCCAAGATGAATCTTGAGACAATGGTAATTCCTAACGACTTTATTCATCGTAAAGCAAAGGAATACTATGAGCAGAAGGGAACCTATGTTGCAGAAACCTTCAAGGTTGCTTGTCAGGAATACAATACCTACAAGAAATCTGCAGAGAAAGAAGTTTCTTATCTGGTAAAAGAGTTTGAGTGCAAGAAGTCTGCAGACCAATATGCTCGTTCTAGCACTGCTCGCACGGGTGTTCTGGATACTTCTAAACTCCACACCTATAAGTTCAACGAAGACCTGTTCAAGAAGATTTCTGTGGTCCCTGATGGTAAGAATCACGGTCTCATCTTCATTCTTGACTGGTCTGGTTCAATGAGTGAGTTTATTCTGGATGCTTACAAGCAACTGCTGAATCTCATTTGGTTCTGCCGTAAGGTGAACATTCCCTTTGAAGTGTATGCTTTCACTCTGGATGCACATTCTTATATGGAACTGCAACCACATCATCCTCCTGTGTATGACCGAGTTCCTGGTGTTCTTGCACCTGAAAACTCTTTCCGTCTGATGAACTTCTTTACTAGCAAAACCAACAATCGTGTTCTTGAAGAACAACTCAAGAATATCTGGTGTGCTTGCTGGTCTTATCAGAAACGCAGTGGTGCTGTTCCTCCTCACCTGGACCTTTCTGGTTCTCCTATTGGTGAAAGTCTGATGGCACTTCATTCTCTGATTCCTGATTTTCAGGCAAAGAATAAACTGCAGAAGGTGAATGTTATCTTCCTGACTGATGGTGAGGGATACCAGAATTCTGTGACGGTTGAACGTAAGGGTCGTTATCCCGATTCTCCTTCCTACGTTGGGAATACAAAGTATCCTCGTACTGCTATTCGTGATAGGAAGACTGGTCGTGTGTATCCTGCTCTGGATTATGACAACTTCCCTCGTTATGCTAAAGTTCTTCTGCAGACTGTAAAAGATAGGTTTCCGACCGTGAATCTTATCAACTTCCGCATCACTCCTGGACGTGATTTCGCAATGTGTCATCGTTGGTATGGAACTGGTGTAGAGAACTATGAAAAAGTCAAGGGAGAGTTTCGCAAGCAAGGTTGTGTTCAATTCCAAGACACTGGATTTGACCAATTCAATGTGATTGCTGCATCTTCTCTAGCACAAGATGAGGAGTTCTCTGTTCCCGAGAATGCAACAAAGTCTCAGATTAAATCTGCGTTTACAAAAGTCTTGAGTAAGAAGAAAACTAATAAGAAACTTCTTAGCAACTTTAT
>Ga0214163_1000127_pt1 | contig 33764 bp, 28 predicted proteins | sample LakMenepilimnion_2_FD_153001 | JGI IMG/M metagenome (GOLD analysis project Ga0214163, IMG submission 153001) | Freshwater microbial communities from Lake Mendota, WI - Practice 15JUN2010 epilimnion v4 | ecosystem: Environmental > Aquatic > Freshwater > Lake > Epilimnion/Euphotic zone | place... | reverse complement strand
CATTAAACTAAAAATAATTGCTTATTTACATCAAAATAAAAACGGATGCAATCTAATTTTTTGTCTGTAGTGCTAATGCCTTTGGCCCTGGCACTCATCATGATGGGTCTAGGATTATCGCTGACACTGGCAGATTTTAAACGGGTATATATTTTCCCCAAGGCTGTCCTCATTGGCCTATTCTGTCAAATGTTTGTCTTGCCCATCATCTGTTTTTTAATCATCAAATTGCTGGGAATACCACCCGTTTTAGCCGTCGGCTTAATGTTATTAGCAGCGGCTCCAGGAGGTCCTTCTGCAAACCTATATAGCCATATTGCCAAAGGAGATGTGGCACTGAATGTAACCCTCACCGCATTAAACAGCCTATTTTCTGTTTTTTCAATCGCCCTCATCGTGAATGTATCGATGGCTCATTTCTTGCAACAAAATACCTACGTCCCTTTGCAATTCACAAAGGTCTTGGAAGTTTGTTATGTGGTCATTTTGCCTGTTGGCCTAGGGATGATCATCCGAAATCGCGCGCCCCAACTAACCCAGAAATTAGAGCAACCTGTTAAAATTATTTCAGCTATTTTTTTAGCCTTAATCATTATTTTAGCGGGACTTCGGGAACGTGATCACCTTATGGCAGATCTCAAAACAGTCGGCCTAGCGGCCTTCATCTTCAATATTTCTTGCTTATCGATTGGGTATTACATTCCCTTATTTTTTAAAATTCCCCAAAAACAAGCCATCGCCATTGGGATGGAAATTGGGATTCATAATGGAACACTTGCCATTTACATTGCGCTCAATGTGCTAGGTAATGGGGCGATGACGATACCTGCAGTGGTTTATAGCATTATGATGTTTTTGACGGCGGCGGTATTTGCGTTGTGGGTGAATGTCCGTCCGCGTCCGATTTCATCCTAGCAATTTTCTTGACCGACCAGACGTAGAGCACCTCCACTTTTTGTCTAGCCCATGGCGTTTTTCTCAAAAAAGTCAGACTGGATTTAATGCTGGGTTCGAACGAAAAACAATTAATTCTAATTTTTCTGGACATTTCATCCCATCCATATAATGCGACCAAATCTGTCAAAATCATTTCCAGTGTTTTCCCATGCAATGGATCGTTCGATTTTTCTTCCATGCTCAAAATTAAGGTAATTTTTTGAAATCAATGGCAGGCATTTTATTTGCGGCTGCCCTTTTAAAACTTTGATTCAATTCAGCTTTTCCGTTGAAAAACCCTCCATTTTGCAAATAAAAATGACCGATTTTTTCTCCCCCTTCATAGTCTTTCCGATACGCTCTTTTTGCGATATCGTCCCCAGTGAATTTTGCTTCTGTTAATTCAGCCCATTGGCCATTTGAATCACAAACCCATTGGTTGGCGTAAAGAGCCTGCCTCAGCACATGGCCGTAATTTGGGTTGAAATTTTCAACAAACGAGTGGGGTCTTTTGTACCAAGTATCTGTTTTTGGTCGTTTGAATGAGGCGATGAGGATCCAAGTCGGCGAGTCAAATGCCTTAAAATAGGCCGTATACACGGAGGCACCTAGGCCATCGGGCTCTACTGAATTCAAAAACTGATAGGTCTTTCCTGCTTCCCATTTATATTTCAAATAGCTTTGGCCGCCAGAACCTTCATTTCCAAATTCACCCGTATAAACTCCTTCCCCCTTTTTTAGCAATTTGATTTTTTGGTCCTCAGGAATCGAAGCGGGATTATCTGTTTTAAAGGGACTCCAAACAGAAAATAAGATCCGTCTTTCATTTTCGGAATTTACTTGAAAGCCGAAATAGCCTTCCGCAAATCCATTGGCCATAAAATAGGAGCCTATGGGGTCTAGGCCAACGGGCACGCTCACTTCATTATAAAACCATTTTATTTTATTTTCTACCGGCATGCTATAAGTCAAATGCACGGAAGGACCTCTTCGACCCCAGTAAAATCGATTGTCTATGTTGTCCTTAACAAAGTTAAATTCGCCTGGCTCACGGGTCAGGATGAGGATGGAGCGTATGGCTGCAAAACTATTTGTTTCTTTAGAAATTCCCTCCAAAACTAGTTTTTGGTAGCCCGTACGCAATGCAAAATCCCCAATAAATACAGGATTCTTTTGGTATTTAGTCAGTGGGACTACAAAAGATTGCTCCCCCAAGGTACATTTGATTTTACTGGAAAATTCTCCGGGCAATAGCGCTAGATACAATGCACCGGTTCTTGCTTTTTCATTTTTAAAATAAATGTTAAAAGCACTTTTTTCAGAAGACCAAGTCGTAATTCCATCTTCACTGATGGCATCATTGGGCACACCTTTGGGGTCCAAAAACGTATTTCCTCCTAGGGGAATGTACGTAGTATCAGATAGGGGCAGCTTGAATGGTGGCGCATCGTTCAGTTCGCAGGCAGTGGCCGAGATGGAAATGATCAAACACATGATCAGTAAGATATTCTTGTTCATAGGTCAATTAAAATTCAAAAGTATCCATTTTTATTTTGATGCGAAATCAAAATCGTCAAATTGCGCTACACATAAAAATTTCCTATGTTTACGAAAATTAAACCTATTCAATCATGAAATCAAATCAATTATATTTAAGTATGCTGGTCGTAGCCATGTCGCTAGGGACTGCCTGGGCGATTCGAGGCCAATTTGGACACGAACATGGGGCGGCCTGGGCTGGCGGAATAGGATCTTTAGCCACTCTTTTAGTTGTGAAAAGGAAAGATTGGCTCGCCAAATCTTTTTCAGTGGTCTTAGCTGGAGCTTTAGGTTGGGGTTTTGGTGGCATGATGAGCTATGGCATGGTGGTAGGCTATGGCCGAGGAAGTGACTGGCCTAATGTGTTTTATGGTTTATCCATGTTATTTGTCATTGGAGGTTTATATGGTTTTTTAGGAGGTGGATTATTTGGTTTAGGCCTTTCCAACACCATTAAAAAGCCGGTCAAATGGCCAAAATTAATTTTGGAAATGACTGCCGGTGGAATCATTTTTTATTTCTTTCTCGTTGAACAATTTGGTTTTAACATGACGCCTCCGCGTTCAGAGGTTTGGGCGGTTTGCTTAGGTATGGCGGTAGCATTAACTTGGAATATGATTCGGGGCAAGAAAAAATCAGCCCTTAGGGTCGCCATTTTTTCAGGTTTAGGGGGTGGTTTTGGATTTGCTTTTGGCAATTTTCTCCAAGTATTAGGTCAAACTTCAGAGATTCATTTTAATTTTTGGAATGTCATGGAATATTCCTTGGGATTTTTTGGCGGACTTGGATTGGCTTATGGAACGTTGACCAGCGACTGGGGGAAAGAGAAACCTGCGCCAACAAAAAATCAGGTATTCCAATTAGTCATGTTGGTACTCGTAATTCCCGTAATCATGTGGCAACAAAATTTCGAGTGGGAGCGAATCCAATCTACGTTTGTAAAATTATTGCCCACCGATGATTATGCCTTTTATGATGGGGTCATTTGGGGATCTGTGCTATTAATTGGCACCGTAGGGGCGTATTGGATCTTTAGATTTAAGAAATTTGAAACCTTGGATTATAGCGAGATAAAGACTTTTTTCTTTGGACATTGGGCCTTATATATCACGTTAAGTTTCCTAATTACAGGGGCTTTTATCAGTATTTATCGCGTAGAGCAATATTTATACCTTGTTAATTTTGTGGTCATATTTTTTCTCATAGATCGCACGGAGCCCGAAATCAATCCGCGTACTTTAAAGCTTACCACAGGGCTTAAAAATTCAGTTTTTATTCTCGTTTTCATTGGAATCCTGGCGGCCATCGCTGTCAATTCTCATGGTGAAATCAAGGGAGCAAAAAAGAGATTTGGGGCGGAACCAGCAGTAGTCGATACGTTAAAAAAATGATGGGGAAGCGCTTACATCTGTTCGTATTATTATTCGTTGGCTTTTCGGTCCAAGCACAAATTTTTCCGGGAAATCCCAAGCGGGTACTTTTTATTGGAAATAGTATCACCTATGCGGGGAGGTATGTGCAGATTATTGAGGCATACCAACGAGCAAAATTTCCGAGTCAAGAAATTGACATATACAATGTGGGTTTACCCAGTGAAACGGTTTCAGGCTTATCGGAAGATGGGCATGCCAGCGGACGTTTTCCCAGGCCTGATTTACATGAGCGATTGGCCCGAGTATTAGAACAAATAAAGCCCGACTTAGTGTTCGCAACTTATGGCATGAATGATGGAATTTATCTTCCTCTGGACGAAACTAGATTTCAAAAATTTAAAGATGGGATCCTTTGGATGCATGAACAAGTACATGCTTCAGGGGCTAAAATTATTCACATCACTCCATCTTTGTATGAAGAAAAACCCAATGAAAATATTGGTTATGGAAAGGTGCTGGATGAATATTCACATTGGCTGACCCAGCAAAAAAATTGGCAAGTCATTGACACCCACAGCGCGCTTCAAAAGTACTTAAATGCCGAGTTAAAAAAGAATGCCAACTTTCGAATCTCCAAAGATGGGGTGCACCCGGGTGATGAAGGACATTGGATGATGGCCAAGGAAATTTTAAGGTACTTGGGCGCGAAAAAAATAAACCGCATGAATTCCGTGGAGGAAATGCTTGAACCTTTTAAAGACCCAAAAGCATATTTTGACCTGATTGTTCAGCGCCACAATATGTTAAAAGATTCTTGGCTTACAAAAATAGGTCATAAAAGACCTGAAATGAAAATGGGTTTGCCCATGCAGGAAGCTAATTTGAAGGCAGAACAATGGATGAAACAAATCAAAGAATTTACTCGATAAACAACATGAAGATGAAAAAATTAGGGGTCAGTATGATGGCCATTTTGCTAATCTTTAGCGCGCAAATTTCGCTAAATGCCCAAAATAAGGCTACATGGCCCAAGGGTAAAAAAATGGCCTTAAGTTTGACTTTTGATGATGGCCGAGGCAGTCAGGTAAATGTAGGAACGGCTCTTTTAGATAAATATGGAGTAAAGGCGACTTTATATGTGATGCCGAATGCCATCGAAAAAAATGTAGCGCTTTGGAAAAAGGCTGCGGAAAATGGCCATGAAATTGGGAATCATTCGAGTTTACATCCCTGTTCAGGAAATTTTGCTTGGTCTAGAAACAGAGCTTTAGAAGAGTATACTTTGGAAAAGATGCAAAAAGAACTGCTTGAGTCGAATGAACAATTGCATCAAATGATTGGGATAAAACCGGAGTCTTTTGCTTATCCATGTGGACAGAAATTTGTGGGCAATAATGAGAAAACGCAGAGTTATGTTCCCTTGGTGTACGGAATATTTAGCTCGGGGCGTGGCTGGCGTGATGAAGCTCCCAATGATCCAGCGTATTTAAATATGGCCCAATTAACCGGCGTCGAAATGGATGGAAAGAATTTCGATGAGATCTTGCCGATGATCAAAGATGCAAGCGAAAAGGGGTATTGGCTTATCTTAGCCGGACATGAAATGGGCAAAGGCGGAAATCAAACAACGAGATTAAGCATGTTGGAAGATCTAATACGCTATGCGCAAGATCCCCAACATGGCATTTGGCTCGCTCCGGTGAAGGAGGTTACCCACTATTTAAAGAAATAATTATTTTTTCTCGATCGAGAACATGTCTCTCACCACGCCATCCGCACAAATCCATTGTGCGTTTAATTTTTTGTTCACGACATCAATGAGCATAGAACCGCCTTCGGTCACATTTGAGTAAGCAGAAGATTTCAAGGGATAATCTTTTTGCTTGCCGCCCAATTGGCCCCCAGATCCGTTGACGATGTAAATAGTTCCTTGGCCTTCTCCTTTTTTGACTAGGTATTGATTGGGAGCAACTTCATTGGCTTTTTTATGAATGCTAGGGTCGTAAGTGGCACTTTTGCCGGTATGTCCTAGTAAAGGATGATTTCTTTCGTACCCGTGACTATGGCCACAGATCACTAAATCAACTTTGTATTTTTCTAAAATTGGGGTGATGTTTTCTCTGACCTTGTACATCCAAATCTCGGTATCTGAATCATGAGATGCTTTTGAGTAAGGAGGTTTGTGCCAGTATACAATCGTCCAAGGCAATTTGTTTGCCTCTAAATCTTTTTTAAGCCAAGTCGCTTGTTTTCCATTTTCGTTGTATAAATAGCTGCTATCGGATTCCATAGCTTCACTGTCAAGGGAAATTAGATGGACATTTCCATAGTTGAACGAATAAAAAGATTCTGTTCCAGAAGGCAATCCGCCATTTTCTCCTTTTGTGGGCATCGTGAAAATTTTAAAATAAGGGGGTACCGATGGATCATGTTTCCCTGCATAATCATGGTTGCCCGGAGACGGCCAAACCGGTAAGTTTTTAAAGAAAGTGTCTTGGTAGACTCTGAATACATGATTTTGATATTCTTCTTCCTTCCCGTTGGAGTAGGCATTATCCCCCATCCATATCCAAGCATCTGGTTTATGTGATTTTGTGGCATTAAACATGGCATCACGCACACCTGCTTGGTTTTTCGAGCTATTCCCAAAATCCCCGAGGGCCCAAATTCGTACAGGCTTTGTGGATCCAGCCTTGGGTACGGTATTGAAATAATAGGTTTCGTCACCGCCCACTTTAGTTCCTGCCGAAATGATGGCATAGTAATATTTTTTTCCCGGACTTAAATTTTTGATTTCTACTTCATGCTCGGTGAGTAGGTTCGCATCTTTGACAGATTGGTTTAATTGGCTCGGGCTTTTGCCATAAATCACTTGGCTATTGGCCGCTATGTCGGTGCGCCAGCGAACCACCCCCGAGGTGGGTGTAAAGTTTTGCAGATAGGGTCCGCGAATGATTTTAGTTTCTTGTGCCTGACAAAAAAAGGCTAGAAGTAGGAAAAGGGCCGTAAAGTGTTTCATTTTGATGAGAATAAATGTGGCTGTTCAGCCGTGTTTAAAAATATATCTGACAAATTTATAGAAATTAAATGGGGAGACATTTTTTACAAATTAATTAAATATAAATTCTTTTGAATACTGCAAAGGAGTTTTGCCTGTGATTTTTTTAAATGCATTATTAAAATTAGGAAAATTATTAAACCCTGCTTCATAGCAAACTTGGGTAACTTGGTATTTATTTTCCTTAATTAATTTACAAGCATATTCGACACGGATTTCATTCAAGAAATGAGAAAAATGTTTCCGAGTTCTATTTTTGAAATACCGGCAAAATGAATTGGAACTTAGGTTCGCCACCTCCGCAATTTCTTCAATGGTAATTTTACGTTTAAAATGTTTCGCTGAAAAATTATAGATGGAATTCAACCTAGCCGTTTCCTTATCACTCGAATTATGTTCTAAAATCCGAGTTGCCAAGGGTTCAATTTCTTGGCTAAGGGATAAGTGGTCTAATAAGGTAAGAAGTTCAAGAATTAAATTACTTTTAGTGTCTTCCAGCATATGGAGCATTTTTCTCACGACATGTATTTTTGTTTTGCCATTAATCCGAAGGCCGAGTTTAGATTTTTCAAGCAATTGTTTGATGTACCTATTTTCAACTAAATCAAAAAATGCAGACCCAAAAATGATGGGATCAAAATGGATAACCACTGCGGATGCCCCTAAGTCCGGATTGCCTTGGAAATACATATTGTCACTTCGTAAATAATGAGGACAATTTGAGCCTATGAGCAGGAGATCACCATCTTGAAAGCGCTGGATACTATCCCCTACAAATTGAGTCCCTGTTCCTTTATCAATAAATAACAATTCTATTTCAGGATGGTAATGATATTGATTGTAAAAATAACTAACATTGTCACGTCGAATGCTAAATGAGCGAAGAGATTGAGGTGAAACTTTTAAGAGGTGGGCCTTCATAAATTCAATTAATTCAAAAATGTGCTAGTAATATTCGTCGTTTTTTAATATTTATGCCAAAATAGTTTATTTATTTGAATTTTCCTTTTAATTTTTCCATTATTTAAATCCAATACTTTGCATGGGTTTTTAAGTTTTAATTACTCGATTTCTTTTTAGTGTTTATTTACTTCTAAATTTATTTTTTATGCATTTAACTTTACTGCCACAAATGCTCAGGCATTTGGCTGTTATGACTATTGTATTTGCTTTAAGCATTTCGACAATGGTAGCGCAAACAAGAACCATCACCGGTAAGATTACCGCAAGTTCAGATGGTACTGGAATTCCAGGTGTTAATATTCAAGTGAAGGGAACTCAAAAGGGGACAAGCAGCAATGCGAATGGAACCTATTCCTTGGAAGTTTCTGGTGCAAGTCCCGTTTTATCAATTTCATCGATTGGTTTTGATGCCCAAGAAATTAAGGTGGGCAACAGAAATGTCGTGGATGTGGTCATGAGCTCAAGCACGCAAGAATTAAACGAAGTCGTTGTTACGGCCTTAGGAATTAAGCGTGAGGAGAAATCCTTGGGTTATTCGGTTGGTAAAGTAGCGGGCAAGGACTTAAATCGGGTCATTACTGAAAACGTATTAAATGGTCTTTCGGGAAAATTAGCCGGGGTGAGCATCAATGCGACGGGTGCGACAGGTTCTTCCGTCAGTATGATTATTCGCGGTGCGAAGTCTCTAAGCAATGACAATCAGCCTTTATTTGTGATCGATGGCGTTCCGGTGATTAATACCTTGAACAACATAGGCCAAGTAGGGAATGATAACCGCGTGGATTATGGTAACGCCATTTCCGATTTAAATCCGGATAACATTGAAAGTGTATCGGTGTTAAAAGGACCGAGTGCTGCGGCTCTTTATGGCTCAAGAGCTGGTAATGGAGTTGTGTTGATCACAACAAAAACCGGAGCTAAGTCAAATAGAATGACGGTTAATGTGAATTCAAATACGGTATTTGATAATCCTTTCAAATACTTAAATATGCATTCGAAGTTTGCAACAGGTATTTTACCATTTACTCCAGACAATAACCCTTATCCAGGAGGCATCTTGTCTATTGAAGAAGGCTCAGCGGGAGGAATTGGACCAGAATTGGATAAGGGATATTTAGCTTATCAGTGGAATAGCCCTAAGGATGCGGCAGGAAAATCAATTCCCACGGAATTGAAATCGTATCCGAACAATTTGAAGAATTTTGTTCAAACAGGTATTACAACGACCAATGGCTTCTCTATCTCCAATAGTACAGATGCGGCGACGTACCGTATTTCGTATTCAAATATGACGAATAGGGGATTAATTCCAGGTTCTGATTTGTTTAAAAACTCGATCGATTTAGCTACATCGTTGAAGTTGACAGATAAACTTAAGTTAAGTACCAACTTCGACTTTAGTCGCAATAATTCAAATAACCGTCCTGCCAGTGAGCGTGGATCTAATCCCTTGCAGTGGGCTTATGCCGTTTCTCCTCACATTAATATTTTGGATTTGAAGGATTATTGGGTTCCAGGAAGAGAGGGTTTGCAACAAAAATCTCAAGCGATTGGAAACTATAACAATCCATGGTTCTTAGCGTATGAGGTTAAAAATGCTTTTGAGCGAAATCGATTCTTTGGTAACGCAAAATTAGATTATCAAATCAACAAAGAATTAAGTTTAATGGCTCGCTACTCATTAGATACTTATGGTGAGACAAGAGAAACAAAAATTGCTCCTAGTTATACGGGGGAGAAAAATGGAGCTTATGGTTTAACGACTCTTTCGCCTTCAGAAACAAACATTGATTTTTTAGCTACGTATGCAAAATCTTTGGATGATTTTTCTCTGTCATTTTCGTTGGGAGGAAATGCTAGAAATTCAACGAATCGCTTTATCAGCGAATCTAGTAGAGGTGGAACAGGCTTAGTGATACCGGGCTTATATACCTTGCAGAATATTGCGGTAGCGAATATTCAATATTCAAGTTCTCAATCTAGAAAAGTAGTCTATAGTGGCTATGGAATGGCGAATGTGGGATATAAGGACATGGTTTATTTAGATTTGACTGCTCGTAACGACTGGTCAAGTACCTTGCCTGTAGACAATAGATCGTATTTCTATCCATCAGCTTCTTTGAGTGTATTGTTGAACGAAATGTTCCAAATACCGAATAACCGCATCGACTTAATTAAAGTACGTGCAGGTGTAGCTCAAGCAGGTAATGACACCAACCCTTATGCCTTATTTAATACATTAGGATTGGCAGAACCATGGGCAGGGGTAACCCGCCTTAGCAAGCCAGGATCTATCTTATTGCCCGACTTAAAGCCTGAGATTACTACTTCGATGGACTTAGGTTTGGATGTGACCATGTACAGAAATCGGTTGAGATTCTCTGGTACTTATTATACGGTTGAAAATAGAAACCAAATTATTCCGACCACATTACCGGCATCCACAGGTTTCTCTTCAAAAAATATTAATGCTGGATTATTAGTCAGTAAGGGAATCGAATTAACATTAGGCGGAACGCCCATTGACAAAAATGGCTGGAGATTGGATGTAACAACGAACTTCTATAAGAATGCCACCAAAATCGAGGAATTGTCTACAGGCTTGAATTTCTATACGTTGTGGACAGATGCTAAAGGGGGTGCTTGGACTTATGTGGGAGAAACTATCGGGGACATTTATGATGCTGAAATCGTCACTGTGAAGGATAAATCTTCCAAGTATTTTGGATATCCAATTTTAGATAGCGACGGTTCATGGCAATCGATTGGAGCTTCCAACTCAAGAACCAAAATTGGTAACTTCAATCCTGATTTTATTTTAGGTCTTCAAACGTCATTGACATATAAAAATTGGAGTTTGAATATGACTTTTGATTGGAGAAATGGCGGAAACTTTGTTTCGCAAACCTATCGCTATGGCGAGTCTGATTTGAAATCACAAAGATTCTTGGATAATTTGATTAACCCTGGTAATATGACTGGAGATGTGTTAAGAAATTATTTAGTCGCAAATCAGGAAACGATGATTAAAATCAATGGAAATTATTTCCCAATTGTCGGCGGGCCAACCAAAGAATATGGGGGATATCCATTTGAGTATGGTGGAAAGGTGTATCCAAATGGTGTATTCAATCCAGGAGTTATCGCACAGTATGATAGCAAAGGAAATATTATCGGATATGAAGAAAATTTAGGGGGACCTAATACCCGCATTATTCCTTATGGAGATAATTACCCTTGGAGTTTTACTCGTGCGGCCACTTTCGATGCCTCATTTGTAAAATTAAGGGAAGTATCCATTGGATATGAGGTTCCTAGCAATGTGGTTAAGAAATTAGGTCTGCAAGCAGCTAACTTCTCTGTGTATAGCCGTAACATTATTCTATGGACTGCAGCAAAAATTGGGATAGATCCAGAAACGGCTTTCCAACCTCAAGCAGGTACTCAAGCAGGAACACAATTTAAACAAGGTATCGAACGATACAATGTAACACCATGGGTTATTCCAGTTGGATTTAAACTTGGTTTAACATTTTAATTCATTCACCTTAAAATTTTGAAATCATGAAATTGAATAAATATATTAAAATCGCCGCTTTTACCTTGTTTACAGGCTCGTTCTTCTCATGCGAAGATTTGACCTCGGTAAATACGAACCCGAATGGAGTTCAGCCAGATATGGTGAATCCTAATTTAATTATGCCTACGGTTTTGACCGAAATGGCTAAAGCGTATGTCAACTTAGGATATCAAGATATCGCTGGAGTGGTGCAACATACTCAAAAAGATGCTTGGTCTTCTGGTCACAATGACTATGATTGGGGCGGTAACCAAAGTTGGGCCGGTTTTTACGGCTTACTTCGAGACAATGAATTATTATACCAACGTGCTGTAACGATGAACCTAGAGTTTCATCAAGGAGTTGCTTTGGTTAATAAAGCATTTTTGTTTGGTTTAATTACTGACTTATGGGGAGATGCTCCATATACAAATGCCTTGAAAGGGGAATTAGGAGGAGTAGACAATATTCTTCCTGCTTATGATAGCCAAGAAACGATTTATGCAGGAATTATTGCAGATTTAGAAAAGGCCAATAAATTATTGTCTAAACAAAAATCTGAATACTCCAGCATCGTGGATAACGTAGATGTGATCTATAGTGGAGATCCTACTAAATGGAGAAAATTTGCGAATTCATTAGCGTTGCGTTATTTCATGCGTATCTCGGGGAAAAAGGCGGATGTGGCTAAAGCAGGAATTGAAAATATCATCAAAAATCCAGCTAATTACCCCATTATCACGTCAAATACGGAAGATGCTACCATGGGATTCCCTGGAACTTCGGATGGTACTTCTTGGCCTGCTAACGCAGTATATGATGTTTCTGGAAGTAACTATCGCCGAATTAAAATGGCAAATACCTTGGTGGAATATCTACAAGGGGTTAAAGATCCACGTTTAGGTGTTTGGGCAGCTAAAGTTGAAATTCCTTTAGTAGTAGATGCTGCATTACCTTCAGGTACGGATAAAATTGAAGGGGGGAAACGCTATTTATCTCCTGATAAAGTAGGTAAAACAGTAGTGGATACAGATCCAGAATATGTAGGACTTCCTACTTCATTCTCTGCATTGCCTTCTGCGTATAATTTAAATCCTACGCCTGGTCAAACGTCCTTTAATCCACACGTTTCTTTTTTAGCTCCGATGTATAAAAATGCGACAGGAGCTTTATTGAGAGCTCGTTTAGTTTCAGCTGCCGAGGTGAATTTCATCTTAGCGGAAGCGGCCCAAAAAGGCTGGTCTGTTGGCGATGCCAAATCATTTTATGAAGCAGGTGTGAAAGCATCTTTAGCTACTTGGGGTGTTAGTGGCTCATCTTCCGCATACCTTGCCGGGACTGGAGTAGCTTACAACGGAACATTAAAGCAAATCATCGAGCAAAAATGGATCGCTTCTTGGACTGCGGCTACTGAAGCTTGGTTTGACTACAGAAGAACAGGATTGCCTGCATTAACGGCAGGTCCTGCAGCTAAACGCCAAGCATTGCCTTTGCGTTTTTATTACATGCAAGATGAAATCAGAATCAATGCCAAAAATGCAACAGCTGCGATGGATAAATTAGAAACTACTAATTTTTCACAAGCGGATGGGAAAAATAGCGCTTGGTCTAAGCCTTGGCTTTTAATCGGCACGAGTAAGCCTTACTAATTAAATTTTTTATTAACTTGACCACAGGTATTTTTACCTGTGGTTTTTTTTTCTTTTTAATTTTCAATTTATGATGCATCGCCTCTTTTGTTTTTGCTTGTTGATCGTGGCTAGTTTAACGCTCCAAGCTCAAAATATACGTGTAGGCGCCGCTATTCGTGTTATTACACCAGATCCCCTTTTACCTGTTTCAGGAGGAATAGGAGTGCCTCATCCGGTTAAGGAAAAGAAGGGGGATTTGTTTGCCCGAGCGATGGTTTTTGAACAAGGGAATACCCGATTTGCGATTGTCAATGTCGATAATTTAGGTTGGACTTCTATCTTAGGAAATCGCTCTCGTGCCCTTATTAAAGGCATTGCCCCTGAAAATATTTTGATTGGCGCCACCCATACACACAGTGCTCCCGATGCTTATGGTTTCCCTGATATGTCTGGGAAGTCCTATGCCGACTTAAAATATTTAGATTGGTGCGTGAAGCAAATTGCCGATGCGGTCAATGAAGCATCTGCCAATATGCAACCGGCCTCTTTAAAAGTCGCCATGGATGAAGCAAAAGGTAAAATAGCGTATAACTATTATGCCCCTGCGCTTTATGATCCTCGCTGTGGTGTTATACAAGCGATTGCGACTTCAGGTCCACGCACAGGAAAACCGATTGCCACCTTAGTGAATTATGCCGTTCATCCGGAAGTTCTTGGGAATAGCCGCGGAATTTTAAGTCCCGACATGATAGGCCCCATGTACCAAAAAATTGAAACCACGATCGGGGGTGTCGCCTTATTTATGAATGGCGCTCAGGGTGGAATGGTCACCGCAGATACTCGATTGGAATATGGAAAAGAAGGTCAAGGCCAAAAAGAAGCCAATACCTGGGAAGAATGTATTCGAATCGGAGAGCTTTTAGCTGATGAAGCGATGCGCATTGTAGCAGCAGCGCCCGTACTCATGAACCCATCCCTTTATTGTACCTCAAGGAAATTAGAACTTCCCATCGATTCCGAAATCATGCGGTATATTTTGAAAAAATCACCTTTGAAATATGAGGGAGGAAGGGAGAATTATGTAACAACTCAACTCAATCTTTTAAATATTGGACCTGCTCAAATCTTAACCGTACCAGGGGAGGCACTTCCTAATGTAGGATATTATGTCAAAAGGAATATGAATAGCAAAATGCCATTTCTATTTGGACTGACCAATGACGCCTTCGGGTATATGTTGGCCAAAGTAGATTTCAATTCCTTCAAACGCTATGAATATGTCTCGCGCACTTCCTTAGGTGAAATGACTGCCGAAATTTACATGGAACAGGCGCTTAAATTAGTTAAAGAAAGTCCTAAGCCACAACAGTAAAAAAATCGCTAAACCTATTTTAAAAATATGAATAATCGCTCACTTCTTTTGGCAATTTTATGCCTATTTAGTTCTCAAATTTTTGCCCAAACGGATAAAACCTATGCCGAAAGATTGGGATTTCCCAAAGGGAAAAAAGTACTTATTTTTCACGTGGATGATTGTGGGATGTCTTATTCTTCCAATCAGGGGGCCTATAAATCAATGGAGCAGGGAGTTGCGACCTCTTGCAGCATCATGATGCCTTGTCCTTGGGCCGCGAGCTTTATCCATTATTTGCAAAAAAATAACCCAAAAGCCGATGCTGGTTTGCATTTGACTTTAACATCTGAATGGAAAGATTACCGCTGGCCTGCGCTGGCGGGTTTCCAACAAGTTCCCACATTAAGTGATGCAGATGGCTGCTTATATCATAGTGTGGAGCAGGTCATTAAAAATGCAAGTCCAGATGAAGTGGAAAAAGAAATTAGGGCGCAAGTCGAGCGTGCCAAACGTTTAGGCTGGGCCCCTTCACATCTAGATTCTCACATGGGAACGCTATTTGCTTATCCTCCATTTTTGGAACGCTACGTGAAAGTAGGCATTGAATTAGGAATCCCAGTAATGTTTCCCGGAGGAAATAATAAAATGATGATTGAGTCCATGAATTTACCCCTTATTAAGAAAATGAAAGCGGAAGGAACTTGGAAAGAGGGCACAAAATTAGAAGCGAAGAGATATGGGTTAACGGACTTGTTTGGAGAAGCAAGTAAAATGGGCGAGAGACTTTGGAATGCGGGACTTCCTGTTTTAGACGATTTGCATACGTTTAGTGGGGATTGGAAGCCAGCAGGAAATCCTACGGCGGAAGAATGGGGAAAATACAAGGCCCAACAATGGATTGAAACGATCAAAAATATGAATCCAGGCGTAGCTATGATGATTGTGCACAGCAGCGATATTACAGAGGAATTTAAATATGTTTCTGGATCTGGAGGTTCTCGTTTGGCCGATATGAATTCCATGATGAGCCCTGAATTAAGAGCTTATATTGAAAAAGAAGGAGTCATTTTGACTACTTTCCGGGAGTTATTAGAACGACGTAAAAAAGTTAAGTAAGATGCGCAAGTTATTCCTTTTCTTTTTTATCGTGTGTTTCCCTTTTTGCGCATTCACACAAAAAATAGCCTTTCCTATTGTGGAATCCATGCTTATTTTTCCTGGGCAGGATAAACATGTACATGGAAGTAGTGTAGTGGCATTGCCGAACGGCGATCTTTTGTCAGTATGGTTTTATGGCAACGGCGAGCGAAATTCAGATGATGTAAAATTGATGGGTGCCCGATTACAAAAAGGAACAAAAGCTTGGAGCGCACCCTTTTTGATGGCTGACACCCCGAATCTACCGGATTGCAATCCGGTGCTATTTTTAAATCAAAGCGGGAAATTATTTTTAGTTTGGATTGCGGTCCAATCGAATCGTTGGGAACAATCCATTTTGCGGGTGAAAACATCCACTAATTATGCGAAAGCCGGAGCCCCTGTATGGGAATGGCAAGACAATATTTTATTAAAAATGGATGATCGTTTTTCCCAAGAAATTGCGACTAAATTCAAGCAATTACCCAGCCATGAAATCGGCTGGGCTGGTTATGCACCTAAATATGACGAGATGATTCAGGCCGCAGCGCTAGACCCGATGAAACGAAATTTGGGTTGGATGACTCGAATCAAGCCATTGCTCATCGGAGAAAATCGCATTGTTTTGCCCTTGTATTCCGACGGATTTAATTTATCCATAATGGCTATTTCAGATGACCAAGGAACTACTTGGCATCCCAGCCTACCTGTCGTTGGACGCGGCCCTATCCAACCTGCATTAGTGCGTAAAAAAAACGGAAATATCATGGCATTTATGCGGGATAGTGGAGATGATCCCCCTCGAGTGCACATCAGTGAATCCGCTGATTTAGGCGAAACTTGGACCCCTACCATCAAGTCTGAAATACCCAATACGGCTAGTGTAGAATTACTGGTTTTAAAGGATGGCCGTTTGGCATTTTTGGGAAATGACCTTACGGATGGTCGATACCGTTTTCAACTATACCTTTCTGAGGACGAAGGAAAGACCTGGAAATGGAAAATTCCCATTGAAAATGTGGAACCAGGAAAGGGCAGTTTTTCTTACCCCTCACTCATTCAAACCTCAGATGGATTATTACACATGACCTATTCATCTCACACTGGAACGAATCAAAAATCAATTAAATATGTGGTCCTTGACCCTCTAAAAATCAACTAATATGAAAAAAAGTATTGCTCTATTTTTACTGCTTTTAAGCATAGGCGCATTGGGACAAAAAAAATCCAGTCAACCCGTGTATGTTGATAAGCCTTACATGCAAGATTACAGCGTAAAATATTACCTAAAAGATAGTCAAGTGGCCTTGAAATCGGCTTACGCCGACCGGAACGGGTCGATCAAAATATTTAGTTCTGCGGGCTTACTCTTGCCACATGATGGGCAGTTTTTATTTCCGGGGACTTTGCTTCCTGATAAACGAAATAGGACCAGTGCTCCTAAAAAAATTCAAAGCCTATTGGCTCATGAAAACCAATTTGTTTTCGTGGATGATAAGGCAATTTTTAGTCATGCATGGGCAGGAACGTTGTATTCAACCCATGAATTGCCAGGGGCGTCGATCGCAGCTGGCGGAAATGATTTTACTTTTTTAATTAGTGATGGCTCTTCTCTGCATTTGGTCAAAAAATCAAAGACACTCTTTAAAGCAAACGTTACTGGAGACCAAGTATTGGCCATCAACTTTGATCAAAGTACAGGTTATTTTTGGGTTCTTGCTTCCAAAGGCTTGCATCGTTTTGATGCGACTACGGGCCAACTCACTTTATGGATACCTGGAAATAATTTAACGGCTTTTGATGTAAAAGGAAATGAAGCCGTTATCGGAAGTCAAGATGGATTTTTTAAAGCGGATTTAGTCACTAAAAAAGCCGCGGCAGTCCAACAAAAAATTCCGGTGAAATCGATTACTTCTGTCAAGATTTTAGGCAATAAAATTTGGTTTGGTTCTATGAATGGAGCTTTCGCTTTACGCAAAGACGGAAAGTTTGACTATTATCAAGGGGAGCGCTGGTTGCCTAGCAATGCAGTTACATCGATTAGTGAAGGCCCCAATCATTCCGTGCTAATTGTAACTAATGCGGGTTTGGGTCAAATTTGTTTTAAGTCAATGACCTTGCATGAAAAAGCCATGTATTATGAGGCTCAAGTGAGGGACCGTCATATTCGAAATGGTTTTAACGCGCATCTAGATCGGATGGACCATGGAAATATTACCACGGGACATTTATCGGATTCTGACAATGATGGCTTATGGACTTCCATGTACTTGGGGGGAGAAATTTTTAGGTATGCCGTTACGAAGGAGAAGGATGCCTTAGCGAATGTACGCGAGGCTTTCGAGTCGATGGAAAGGTTATATACGGTAAATCCAGTACCTGGTTTCCCAGCACGTTCTTTCGAAAGACGTGGATTTATTTCACAGCTTTCCGACCCTGAGCGTTGGCAGCACTCTCCTGAGCCTGAATGGGATTGGAAATCCACTACGTCATCCGATGAAGTGATTGGGCATATTTTTGCCTTTGGAGCTTTAGCGGAATTAGTAGATGTCCCTGATTTGCAAAAGCGTTCAATCGTTTTGATTGACACCTTGATGTCTCACATCATTAAAAATAATTGGTATTTAATTGACTATAATGGAAAACCTACCTTGTGGGGCCGCTGGAATCCAGAGTACGTGAATGGCTTTCCTACGAATATTGGAGATCGTAAACTGAATTCATCTAACATTGTGGCGATGTTGCAGACAGCTTATCGGTTTACCAAAAAACCAATTTATAAACAAAAGGCTTTTGAACTGATGCAAAAGCATGGATATTATGAGAATTTGATGCGTCCTATAGACCAAATCGGCCGCGCACCCGATAGTGCAGATCCACACGCCAAAACCTTGTCAGATGGATGGAATCATTCGGACGATGAAATGTATTATGTAGGGTATTGGGGTTTATATCGGTATGCATTTAACGATACTTTGCGAGCTAGTTTTAAAAAGGCCATCATTGATCATTGGGAAATAGAAAGGCCTGAAAAAGAGGGAGCTTGGAATATATTTACGGCTTTAACAGGGACTCAAAAATTTGATTTAGATGAGGCGGCGTGGTATTTACGTGAACATCCCATGGATTTAGTGGATTGGGCTATTCAAAATAGTCATCGCGGAGACATTGAGAAGTTGGCCCCTAACTTTAGAGATCAAAAAACAAAAGAGGTTTTACCTCCAGATGAGCGACCGGTACAACGTCATAATGGAAACATGTTCAATATGGATCGCAATGGGGGGAATGGAAATTCCGAGCACAGTGCAGGAGATATTTGGTTATTGCCTTATTGGATGGGAAGATATTTAAAGGTAATTAGCGCGCCGGTATCAGGGAAATAAATTTTTTGGGCTCTTAAAGAGAAGATGATTAGTATTTGGGTGTTCATTAGTGTAGCCATTATTTTATTGGTACTGTTTATTTCAGTGCTGAAGCTACAGCCATTTATATCCTTTTTAATCATTTCTCTTGGCCTAGGTTTATGCAGTGGTTTGACGACCGCTGATACGATTACTGCTATCCAAAAAGGAATTGGAGGAACATTAGGCTCCATTATTCCCATCATTATTTTGGGGGCAATGATTGGCAAAATGGTGGCTAAAAGTCAGGCAACGACAGTCATCGCTGATTGGCTAGTCAATGTTTTAGGGCCTAAAAATTTGCCATTTGCCTTCATGATCATTGGATTTATTGTCGGCCTTCCCCTCTTTTATTCAGTGGCTTTTTTGTTGATGGCGCCCTTGGTATTATCTACTGCGCAGCGACATAATTTGCCGGTGGTTTATTTGGGAATTCCGATGCTCGCGTCTTTGTCCATTACCCAAGGATTTTTGCCACCACATCCTGCGCCTTATTATTTGGTCACTCATTTGCCGGGGGCCGACATGGGGATAACCTTAGGATATGGCATTTTGATCTCCATTCCAGCCATGTTGACCTCAGGGTGGCTTTTTGGGAAGACGTTAAAAAATATTCCAGCGTCGCCCATGTCTTTTATTGAGCCTCCTACGGCAGCAAAGGCACCTAGTCTTGGGGCAAGTTTGTTTGTTTTATTATTGCCAGTAGCCTTAATTGCCTTACAATCTTTTGCCAAAAACCTTCAAAATCCTATCCTCGAATTTGTAGGCGAGCCTATCGTTGCATTATTAATTTCATTAGGTACAGCGGTCTATTTATTGGGATTTAATCGGGGTATTTCGTGGTCAGAAATGCAGGCATGGTTATTGGAATCCATAAAAGACATTTCCCCATTGATGTTAACTTTTGGCGGCGCGGGTGCTTTTAAAGAAATATTACAAGCCATGAAAGTGGGGGATGAAATTTTGAGATTAACCCAACAATCCACCTTGGACCCACTCATTATTGCTTGGATGATTGCGGGAATTTTGCGTATTGTCACGGGTTCATCCACAGTGGCTGGCATTACGACGGCAAGCTTAATTCTACCCATTTTAGCGGCGAGTGGAACGAATCCAAATTTGATGGCCCTCAGTATTGGTGCCGGATCTATGGTTCTGTCTCACGTCAATGATGCCGGATTCTGGTTATATAAAGAATACTTTGGCGTAAGTATCAAAGATTCTTTGCGGTCATGGACGATCATGGAAACAATTTTAGCGGTCGTCGGATTATTGGGAGTGCTCGTCCTTCAAATTTATTTGTAGGAAATTTTAGTTTCTTACGGCTTTTGACAAATTTTTCCTTTCTTGCAAGCTTAAATTAAACCTATAATTATGAGAAAGTATACGTTATTATTTTTGATGGTATCTATTGGCGCCGTCGCGCAAATTGGAGTCGGGGCTAAAAAGCCCAAAAGTGCTGAAATGATGTTTGACGGATCTCGTTCCATGTTAGATGAAAAATGGATGTATTGGGAGGGGCCCCGTTTTGCAGCACAAATGCCGATTAAATGGGAGATTGTTTCCGACCCAGTGGATAAAGGAACAACGGTTTCCACCAATGATCCAGCGGGGGCTGGCGGTAAATACGGTTCAGCCGACATCGTGACTAAAAAGAAATTCCGCGATTTCAGGTTACACATCGAATTCTTCATCCCTTCGAAAGGGGGCAACTCAGGAGTTTACTTACAAAACAGATATGAAATTCAAGTCTTAGATGGGGACACCACTAAGCACGGAATGGCTGCTGTAATTAATGAAACCCCGTCTCCTTATTATGCCTATCATGGAATAGGGAAATGGAATGCGTATGATATTCAGTTCCGTGCGGCCCGGTTTAAAGACGGAGTATTAACCGAAAAACCGATGGTTACGATGTATTTTAATGGGAAAAAGGTGCATAAAAACCAATCAATTAACCAAGTATGGGGTGGTCCTAATTCGGGAATTGATGGAGGAAATAACGGAGGCAAAGGGATTACAGACTCTCCTCAAGGCTTAAAACTTCAGGCTGAGGGACATGATGTTCGTTACCGAAATATATGGATGAAAGAGATGGATTTTGTTAAGGCGGAGACCGATTTTTAAAAACCATTTGTATCCATTTTTGTTTATTTTAAAAATACCATTTTATGATTCAAGTATCAGGCTATGGCGCCTTAAATGCCAATGCTTCTATTGCGCCGATCCAATTTGAACGTAGGGAGTTAGGCGATAAAGATATTCTCATGGATATTTTATATTGTGGTGTTTGCCATTCAGATATTCACATGGCTCGTTCAGAGTGGGGACCTTCGGTGTATCCGATTGTTCCTGGCCATGAGATTGTAGGTAAAATTAGCCAAATCGGCCCTGGGGTAACTCAATTTAAAGTTGGCGATATGGCAGGAGTAGGAGTTTTTGTCGATTCTTGCCGAACGTGTCCTTCGTGTAAAAAAGGCCAAGAGCAGTATTGCGATGAGGGGTTTACGCCTACCTACAATGGATACTATAGGGACGGAGTAACGCCTACTTTTGGGGGCTATTCCAAGCAATATGTGGTGGATGAAGCGTATACCTTGCATATACCTTTTACCCAGGAATTAGAACGTGTGGCTCCTCTATTGTGTGCGGGAATTACGACTTATTCGCCATTGAAATATGCAGGCGTAGGAAAAGGTCATAAAGTGGCAGTTTTAGGATTGGGTGGCTTGGGCCATATGGGAGTTAAGTTTGCGGTGGCAATGGGCGCGGAAGTGACCATGTTGAGTACATCTCCTTCCAAGGAAAAGGACGCTAAAATGTTGGGAGCACATCATTTTGCTTTATCGACGGATCAGGATCAAATGAAGGCATTGCGGGGGAAATTCGATTTTATCTTAAATACGGTAGCGGCTAAATTTGATTTAAACAAATTCTTAGATCTATTGACCGTAGAAGGCAAAATGCTTTTGGTGGGAATTCCACCGGAAGACAATGAATTAGGGAGTGCAAAATTAATTTCGAGACGTAGAAGCATCATCGGTTCTAATGTGGGGGGTATAGCTGAAACGCAGGAAATGTTAGATTACTGTGCGGAACATGATATTCTGTCAGATGTCGAGATGATTCAAATGAAAGATATTAATGAAGCGTATACCCGTATTTCAAATTCGGATGTCAAGTATCGATTTGTTATTGACATGACGTCACTTTAGTCATTAGTCTTTCCATTGGTTTTTAAATGCCTTTAGATTTTTCATTTTCTAAAGGCATTTTTATGTTACATGCATAGAAATATACTTTTTAAGTAGACAAAATGATTCATTTGGTCTATTTGAATTAGAGTAATTAAGGGAGCAGCTTATTTTTGAGTGACCTTAGATTTCTCATCAATATGCTAGCATTCAACGTAGGATTAGCCACAGTTATTTCGGCAATACCTCAGGCATCTGCCAACCATCATGCAGGCATTTTAACGGCACATTTTGATCATATTTTAGGGACATCGATGGACCTAAAAATTATTGCTCATACTTTTGAAATGGCCGAAAAAGCTGAAAAAGTAGTCTTGGAAGAAATTAAAAGACTTGGCTATATCTTGGGTTCTTTTGATTCGTCCTCTGAATTTAGTCGATGGCAAAAAACAATGAATGAAGTCATTCCCGTATCAGCCGAATTGCATAGCGTTTTAAAATCTTTTGATCTTTGGAATAAAAAAACCGATGGGCTTATCCAATCTGCAGCAGAGGAAGTAAATCAATTATGGGTGAAAGCTTCAATGAATAATGAGCTTCCTTCGAAAGATCAATTAGATGCTGTAGTCTCAAAAGTAAATCAATCACATTGGGAATTAGGAGAAGGTACAGCGACGCATCTTACGGATGCGGCTTTGCGATTACACTCATTTGCCAAGTCCTTTATTATGGACCAAGCGAGCGAGAAGGCTATGAATGAAGAAGGCGTGGAGGGTTTAGTCATTAATATAGGCGGGGACTTAATGGTTAAAGGAAATTACACAGAAAAAATTGCCATTACTGATCCTAGAAATAGTTCGGAGAATGCGGAGGCATTGGCCATTATCCAGGTTAGTAATAAGGCGGTGGCAACTAGTGGGGACTATCGAAGGGGAGTTGACATAAATGGTGTGAGATATTCTCATGTGGTTGATCCAAGAACAGCTATTCCGGCGCAGGAAATAATCAGTTCCACGGTGATTCACTCAGATGCTAACACGGCTGGGGCATTGGCTACAGCCTTTAATGTTTTACCTATTGAGGAGGCTAAGGTTTTGGCATCAACCATTCCTGGTGTCGAATTTTTATTAATAGATCGTGCGGGTCAGATGACGACTAGTGAGCAATGGTCAACGCAAATCATATCGACTGAAAATGAAGTGGCCCAATCGGCTATTTCGATGGTTCATTTGAAAGAAAAAGTGTGGAATGCAAACCAAGAATTAGTGATAAATTTTGAGCTTGCTAGATTTGAGGGAAGATTTAGGCGTCCATTTGTAGCGGTTTGGGTGGAAGACGAGAACCATAAGCCTATTCGTAGAATTGCCCTTTGGTACAATAAACCTCGTTGGCTCCCAGATTTAAGATCTTGGTATGCGGCCCAACGAGCCAGTGAAATCGATCTGGCTTCGATTACGGGTGCGACCCGACCAGCTGGGAATTATTCTTTGGTTTGGGATGGGAAGAATGATGCGGGTCAATATGTCAATCAGGGGAAATACACGGTTTTTATAGAAGCGGCTCGAGAGCATGGAACGTACCAATTGATCAAGCAAGAGATGAATTTTGATAGTAAACCTAAGGATCAAGTGCTTCCAGGAAATGAGGAAATAACGTCTGCATCATTAGCTTATAGAAATAAATAAATGGGAAAAATAGCTGCTTCAACTTCTAGGAAAGCTTGGAATACGTCAGTAGCTGCGTGGAGTCGTTGGCTCCACATTTATTTGTCGATGTTTAGTTTTATCATTGTCCTTTTCTTTGCGATAACGGGCTTGACTTTAAACCATGTTGATTGGTTTCCCGAGCAGACATCAGTGAGGGAAATTGACGCAAAATTAAATTTGTCTTGGGTAAATCAAGCAGATACGGCTAAGATCCCGAAATTAACCATTGTCGAATATTTCAGGGCGACGCATGGAATAAAAGGCTTACTGAATGACTTCAGAATTGATGACAGAGAATGTTCTATTTCGTTTCAGGGGCCAGGCTATACTTCCGATATATTTATTAGTCGGGAAGATGGGGCCTACCATTTAACGGAAACAAACATGGGAATTGTGGCGGTAATGAATGACCTACATAAAGGCCGGGATACAGGCCAAGGATGGTCGTGGATCATTGATTTTTCCGCTATTTTTATGAGCTTAGTCTCATTAACAGGATTAACCCTACTTCTATTTATAAAAAAACGACGCGGCAATGGATTAATTGTTGCCTTGATTGGCGTCATTGCTGTTGGAATGATGTATTGGCTTTGGTAGAATAACCAAAGCCAAATACATAAAACTTAAGATTTAGGGCGGGGCTTCATTTTTAAGCTATCCGCTGGATAAGTCGCTTTCAACATCGCCATTTGTGATTTTGCCCATTGGATTAATACTTCTCTTTGTTGGTCTGTCAATTTCGCATCCCCATGCAACCCTAAATAAGTATAGGAGGGCAAAGGCATTTCTTTCTCTTCAACTTGCTCAATAACCTCTTCTAATTTATGATTTTGAACGGCGATTGGCTTTTTCAAAAAGGTAGAGAAATTCAAATGTTTTTTGCCGTCATTGATGTGGTGATTTAACCAAAAGCCTACAGGTTCGATCTTGCTATACCATGGGTAAGTTGATTTATTGGTATGGCAATCATTGCATGCATTTTTTAGGATTACTTGAACGTCAGCAGGAATTTCATATTTTTTCGAGATGTCAAATAATTGATCGTCCGATAGATTTTTTTCTTGGGGGATGAATTGAATTACAATCAGTAGGCCAATGAGGCCCAAGGCGATTTTTTTTATCATTTTTTTATGTTAACAGGGTTTGTAAGGGTGTAATTTACAATTAATCTTAAAAATGTAGTAGATATTTAGATAAAATCGCGAAATTTTAGAACGAATTGATACTGATGAAATATATAATCTGTTTTTTATTTATGGCTGTTTCTTGCACAAATACTTCTTCAACAGAAGGAACTTTTGGATTTGATCTTGAATTTCTTAAAAAAAGTGAACCGGGAATTCTTATTTTGGAGGATTTAAGTGGGGATTCCAAAATCATCATTTCGCCTAATTTACAAGGACGTGTCATGACGAGCACCGCCGGGGGAGATCAGGGGATTTCTTTTGGCTGGCTAAATTATGATTTATTGGCTACTCGAAAGACAGCTAAACACATGACCGCATTTGGTGGCGAAGAGCGATTTTGGTTGGGCCCGGAGGGGGGCCAATTTTCTATATATTTTAAGAAGGGGGTGGATTTTTCATTTGAAAATTGGCAAGTGCCAGCTGAAATTGATTCAGAGCCATTTGAACTGATTTCTGCCACAAAAACCGAAGCTAAATTGACTCGGGAGATGCATGTTGAAAATTACCTAGGTACTGCGTTAGATTTGCGTGTGGATCGAGGTATTCGATTATTGGCCAAAGAAACGATGAACCAATTGCTTGGAATTAAGATAGGCAAAGAGGTGAAGATGGTGGGTTTTGAAACGGCCAATTCGATTACAAATACAGGAAAAATACCCTGGAATAAAACCAATGGCATGCTTTCTATATGGATATTAAGTATGTTAAATGCTTCGGAAAAAACGATGGTTGTTGCGCCATATAGACAGGAAGGAGAAGGGCCAGTGTATACGGATGATTATTTTGGAAAGGTGCCAGCGGACCGATTAAGGCATGAAAATGGGGTCATATTTTTTAAGGCCGATGCGAAATACCGAAGTAAAATTGGCATTTCGCCGTCTAGGGCTTTGCCGTTTATTGGAAGTTATGATGCACAAAAACAGGTGTTGACCGTCGCCCAATTTGATTTACCGGGGGCTAATTCGCAGTATGTTGATGGGAAGTGGGAGCTTCAAAAAGACCCTTTAAGTGGTGATGCGGTGAATGCGTATAATGACGGGGTCAATCAAGGGACTCAATTAGGAAAATTTTATGAGATTGAAAGTTCCTCGCCTGCGGCGGATTTAGAACCTGGAAAAACATTAATCCATCACCATAGAACGATGCATTTTATGGGACCTAAAGAGGATTTAGACCAAATTAGTTTAAAAGTTTTCGGTATTCCTGTCGATCAAATCAAATAGCTTTTAGTTTAGTTGGCGTATTTTTTTTGCAAATTCAAGCGCATGTGCTCCATCTCCGTGGATGCAAATGGTGTCTGACTTTAAGGCTATTTTGTTGCCAAGGCTAGACTTTACAAATCCATGTTGCAAATCGATAACTTGTTGGCCCACCAAATTTACATCTTCATGCACTGCATTTTCTAAGGATCTGGGCATTAGACAGCCATCTTCATTATAGGCTCGGTCCGCAAAGGTTTCATGTGCTACTCTCACTCCTATTTCTAAGGCTTGGACAATGGATTGACTTTGGCTTAACCCAAATAAAATCAGGGCTGGGTCTAGGTCAAAAACTGCTTTTGCAATAGCCTGTGCAACGATTTTATTTTTGGCAGATTCATTGTATAAGGCTCCATGGGGCTTTACATGATTTAATCTGGCGCCGGATTCGGCGGCTATTTTTTGCAATATTTGAACTTGTTTGTAGACCAATTGGTATATTTCGGTGGGACTTAGTGGCACTACGATGCGCCCAAAATTTTCACGATCTAAATAAGAAGGATGGGCACCTATTTTGACATGATGTTGTTGGCAATGGGCAATCGTTGTTCGCATGCTCAATGAATCCCCCGCATGAAAACCACAAGCGATATTAGCTTCATCGATGAGTGGGATAATGGCTGCATCGTTTGGCATGCCCTCCCCTAAATCACAATTGATTGGAATTTTTTTGAAAGAATTCATTGAGTTTTAATTGGCTTATATTTTGAATCTGTCTAACGTGTGCTTGTTGGGTTAGCCATTCTTTTTCAGCAGTTTCTTGATCCGTAAGGTGAAATACAACCTCATCTCCCGGATTTTTTTGAGCTAGTTTGGGGAGGTCTGCAGAAATGACATGGGCAATTCTAGGATATCCTCCAGTCGTTTGATGATCGGCCATCAGAACAATCGTTTGCCCATTAGGTAAAAGTTGGATTGTCCCAAAATTAACGGCAGACGAAATAATTTCTTCTTTAGTTCTAGTGTGAAAGGGTTCATGCTGGAATCGATAGCCCATGCGGTCCGCATGATGAGATACTTTAAAAGGTTTGCAGCAGAATTTTCTTTGCGATTCTTCATTTAACCTTTCCCATTCCCGCCCTTGAATGACATGAATTTCGGGGGTATATTTTTGCCAATCTGTTTTCGCCGACCATGGACATATGACCAAGTTTGAGGAGTTCAGTTTTGGTTTCGTTTTAAACTCAATGACTGTATTTTTGAGTAATCGCCCCTGAGCAGCTAATCCCCCTTGAACAGCCACGTAAACGATTTTGCCAGATTTTGGGGCAACAAATTGTAATTTTCCATTCACGGGGACAAGAATGGGTCTGTTTATGGGCAGGTATTTCTCATTCAATTTGGCAGTAAAATCAGCACCCACGATTGAAATTAGACAGGATTCAGTAAAAATGATTTCGCAGGCAGGAAAGTGAATTTCCAATAGGCCTTCATTTAGTTTATTGCCCACAAGTGCATTAGCAATCGAAGCAGAAAATTGATCCATGACTCCTCCGGGCCGAATTCCTTTTGATTGCAGCCCCTTTACTCCAAAATGTTGGAGGGTATCTAAAATTCCTGCTTTATGGATAATTAGGCTCATACTTGGTTTTGAGGAATGAATTTTACCCGGTCGCCCGCTTGAAGCATGGGCATCTCGTCTTTTAAAAGGGGGTAATCGGTATGTCCTATGATGTTCCATCCACCGGGTGAAAAGGAGGGATAAATCCCTGTTTGGAGCCCTGCGATCCCGATACTTCCTGGAATCATGGGTTGAGGTATGGATTTTCGGGGCATGGATAATGCTTGATGAAGTTCTCCTAAATAAGCAAATCCCGGGATGAAGCCTAACATATAGACCCGATAGGTAGGTTCAGCATGTAAACGAATAACCTCCTTAGGGGATATTCCTTTTTCTTGACTTACTCTTAAAAGGTCCATTCCGTTTTTGCCTCCATATATCACAGGGATTTCATGTAATTTGGAGGAGTTATGTTGCAATTTGATGGGTTCTTCTAAGTATGATTTTACTAGGTCTATGAGTGAATTTAATCCCATTTTTTGTTTTGCGATGGTGCTTAAATCAAAGCAGAGTGTCAAGGAATGATAGGATGGGATTAGGTCTATGATGCCTTTGATGGGCTTTTCTTCAAATTGTTTCAAACGTGCGATTACTTGGTCATTAATCTCTGGATGGATATTTTTTCCAAATTCTATGGTCACAGCTGAATCACCCAATGCATAAATATCATAGCCTTTCTGGTGTTCAGAATTCATATTAAATCAAGTTTAGCTTTGTAATTTAGATGATAAAAGTGCTAAAATTTATTAAATTAGCTAAAAGAATTTGAAATGAAACCTTGGGATTTGACCCAAATGTGAATGAATATATGACAAGAATAAAAATTAAAGCCTTATTGATGCTTATTTTTTGCGGATTTAATTTGTTGGCCCAAACAAAAAAAATTCCGGTTTGCCATGTACCCGTACCTACAAAAAAGGGTTTTATACTGGCCAAAAATGGCATGAATTCAAGCCAAGGAAAGGGGATTAATGTGCAGGGAATGGTTCGAATTCCGGCTGGCATCTTTGGTATGGGTTCACACACAAAAGATGGGAGAACGGATGAATATCCCGTACACATGGTTAAGCTATCTGGTTTTTGGATGGATCAAACGGAGGTTACGAATGCTCAGTTTCAGGAATTCGTTCAGGCAACGGGCTATGTGACAACCGCTGAAAGACCTATTGATTGGGAAGAAATGAAGAAACAAGTTCCTGCGGGCACCCCAAAACCCCCGGATTCTTTGTTGGCCGCCAGCTCATTGGTTTTTATGCCCACCACGGGTCCGGTCAACTTGAGTGATTATAGTCAATGGTGGCAATTTAAACGTGGGGCTGATTGGCGTCATCCTTCAGGGCCACTGTCCGATATTAAGGGAAAGGAAAATCATCCTGTGGTACAAGTTTCTTGGGATGATGCTCAGGCATATGCGAAATGGGCCGGGAAACGTCTGCCTACCGAAGCGGAATGGGAATGGGCTGCTCGGGGAGGCTTAAAAAATATGGAATATCCCTGGGGCGCCGAATCCGTGGACAAGGGGAAAATCAAAGCGAATACATGGCAGGGAAAATTTCCTTACGAGGATGAAGCCAAAGATGGATATAAATTTACTACGGCTCCAGTAAAAAGCTTTCAGTCGAATGGATATGGGCTAGCGGATATGGGGGGGAACGTTTGGGAGTGGTGTTTTGATAATTATAGGCCTGATTATTATCAAGTTTTAAAACCTAAATTAGCGATTTCACCTAAAGGTCCCAAGGATAGTTTTGATCCAGATGAGCCTGGAATTCCTAAAAAAGTCATGAGAGGGGGGTCGTTTTTATGCAATGATTCGTATTGTGCCAGTTATCGTGTGGCGGCTCGCATGAAGTCAAGTCCTGATTCTGGTTTAGAACATACGGGTTTCCGTTGTGTGAAAGATTAATGTTATGCTGATAAAGTCCATGCTTTTTTATGTCTTTAATGGCCATTTTTTATACTTTGCCGCAAGGCAATTTAATTGATTTTACTATGTTAGAACAAATGATTGCCTATTTTGATACCATTCCAAGTTCCCACCGGGCAGCTATTTTAGCGGGGGGCATAACTTTTTTTTGGGTTATTGAGGGGATCGTCCCCTTGTTTAAAAGTGAGTATCGGAAATGGAAGCACGCTAAGTTAAATCTGATTTTCACCTTAACGACTGTTATTATTAATTTCATATTTGCTACGATTATCGTGCAAGCAAGTGATTGGACTGTTTTAAATCATTTTGGACTCTTGCAAATATATGCTTTGCCCACATGGCTATTCTTTTTAATTGGCATGTTGTTATTGGATTTAGTGGGGGCTTATTTTATTCATTGGATCGAACACAAGATTAAAGTTCTTTGGAAATTTCATATGGTGCATCATGCAGATACGTATGTCGATGCGACAACGGCTAATCGCCATCATCCAGGGGAGAGTGTATTTCGGGCAATATTTACGTTGATCGGGGTATTTATTTGTGGAGCACCCATGTGGCTAGTGATGGTGTATCAAAGTGCGAGCGCCTTATTGTCTCAGTTTAATCATGCCAACATATCCTTGCCGGCGGCCGTGGATAAAATTATTTCCTATGTTATTGTTTCCCCTAACATGCATAAGATTCACCACCATGAGGTGAGGCCCCAAACGGATTCCAATTATGGCAATATATTTTCTATTTGGGATCGTGTTTTTGGTACTTTCCAAGTGATGGAATTATCTGAAATTCGCTATGGACTTGATGTATTAGATGGGTTGAAAGATGAAAATATGGCATACCAATTAGGTTTACCGTTTAATAAGGATATAAAAACGGATTAATATAATCGTATAGATTGATAAACATCCATGGAAAAAAGAGTCTTTTTGAAAAACATGGCATTGCTGAGCGGATTCGCAGGAGTTGGTGGCCATTCTAGTAAAATACAGGATTTATTGGATTATGCGAAGGGAAAAAATCCAAAGGAATTGGCCTCTGACGAAGGATATTGGGCTCAATATCGGAAGTTATATCGATTAAAATCGGAATACATTAATTTGGAAAGTGGATATTACAACATACTTCCTGAAGAAATATTAGAGCAGTATATCCAACATATTCGCGAGGTAAATTTGCAGGGAGCCTATTATATGCGAACGGCTCAAATGGCTCATCGGGAAAAAGCAACTAGTCAAGTGGCCGAATTAATGGGTTGTTCAGTAAAAGAGCTTACGCTTACTCGCAATACCACTGAATCTCTGGATATGATCATTGGTGGTTATCCTTGGAAATCGGGGGATGAAGCGGTGATGGCTCAGCAAGATTATCCTGCGATGTTGGACATGTTTAACATGGTAGCAAAGCGATTTGGCGTAAAAAATACCGTCGTTTCATTGCCTATAGATCCGGTTTCAGATGATGAACTTGTGGCTTTATATGCCAATGCGATTACACCCAAAACCAAGTTATTGTTGATTTCTCATGTGGTCAATATTTCGGGCCAAGTGTTGCCGGTAAAAAAGATATGCCAAATGGCGCATGAAAAGGGAGTTGAGGTGATGGTGGATGGCGCACATGCGGTGGCCCAACTCACTTACACTTTGCCGGAGTTGGGTTGTGATTATTACGGGGCTAGTTTACATAAATGGTTGGCTGTCCCATTGGGGGTCGGAATGTTATATGTTAAAAAAGAAAAGATTGCTAAGATTTGGCCTTTGATTGCGGAAGCTGAATTTCCAGAGGAAGAATTTGACATTAAGCGACTTAGTCATTTGGGGACCCATCCGGTGCATGCACATTTAGCGATTACCTCATCTATAGCGTTTTATAAAAAAATGGGCCCCGAAAATAAGTTGGCCCGCTTGCGTTATTTGCAAAATTATTGGACTTCTCGTGTTCGAAATATAGCTGGTGTTTTGATGAATACCCCGAAGGATCCTGAACGGACTTGTGCGATTGCCAATGTGGGAATTAAAACAATTCCGGCTAAGGATTTAGCTGCTAAACTTTTGAATCAATATGGTATTTACACCGTCGCGATCGACAATTCAAATGTGCATGGTTGCCGAATTACTCCGAATGTTTTTACCTCAACATCGGAGTTAGATGTCTTGGTTAAGGCAATTAAAGAGATGGCTGGAGCTTGACAATGGCACTCAAATGAGGTTTAATCAGCTTTTTTTTATATTTTTGTCCACAAATAGTAGAAGTTTAAAAACGATTTATAGTTACAGTGAAGGGCTCAATATCCAAATTAATCGTTTATTTTAAGGTGATTTATAAATGAAAAAAGTAGCGATTATAGGTGCGGGACCTGCTGGCTTAACGGCGGCATATTTGTTAGGGAAGGCTAATGTAGCGGTGACTGTTTTTGAAAAAGATCCAACTTATGTTGGAGGTATTTCTAGAACGGAATCCTATAAAGGTTTTCATTTTGATATTGGCGGCCATCGTTTTTTTTCAAAGTCTCAAGAAGTGGAGGATTTTTGGACGGAGATTTTGGGAGACGAGATGTTAGAAAGACCCCGTAGTTCACGCATTTTTTACAACAATAATTTCTTCTCCTATCCTTTAGTGGCCATGGAGGCACTTTTGAAATTGGGTATTTTCGAAAGTACTTTATGTGTCCTTAGTTATTTACAGGCCAAGGTTTTGCCAATCAAAAATCCGAAGAACTTTGAAGAATGGGTTACTAACCAATTTGGTAAGCGCTTATTTAATATCTTTTTTAAGACCTATACAGAAAAAGTTTGGGGCATTCCTTGCAACGAAATTTCGGCAGATTGGGCGGCCCAGCGAATCAAAGGCTTGTCTTTAAGCTCAGCCATATGGAATGCTTTATTTCCCAATAAAAATAAGAAAAAGGGCGATGGTGTTATCAAAACGTTAATTGATTCTTTCCGATATCCTAAAAGTGGCCCCGGATTAATGTGGGAGACCTGTGTTGAAAAAAGTAAAGCCTTTGGGGTTGAAATTTTGATGAATAAAGGGGTAAAAAATATTGAATTAAAAGGCGATTTGTGGAGTGTTCACACGTCCAGTGGTGAAGTGTTACAAGGTTTTTCTCATGTACTTTCTTCTGCGCCAATGCGTGAGTTGATTCCATGTATTATTCCGGCATTGCCTCAAAAATCCTTGATAGGCGCATCAAAATTGGCCTATCGCGATTTTCTTACCGTGGTTTTAATTTGCAAAGATGAAGATGCGTTTACGGATAATTGGATTTACATTCATGATCCAAAAGTGAAAGTAGGCCGAGTTCAAAATTTCAAATCATGGAGCCCTTTTATGGTGCCAGATCCAGCGATGGCTTGTTATGGCCTTGAGTATTTTTGCTTTGAAGGGGATGGATTGTGGACGAGTTCAAATGAGGATTTGATCGCTTTGGGGAAGAAAGAAATTTTACAGATTGGCTTGACCAATGAGAATTCGGTTGTTGACGGATATGTAGTCCGTCAACCCAAAGCATATCCTGTTTATGACCATGATTATAAGGAACATTTGTTGGACATCAGAGAGGGTCTTGCCTCTTGCCCTGGTTTGTATTTGGTAGGCCGCAACGGAATGCATAAGTACAATAATCAAGATCATAGCATGATGACAGCGATGCTAGCCGCCAAAAATATTATTGCAGGAAGTCAAATTTATGACGTTTGGGATGTCAACGAAGACGCTGAATACCATGAAGGGGGTGATCGTGGGGCTGAATTAGGCATCGTGGGACGCGCTGTTCCAGGCAAAGTTTAAATTTTTTAGTCGAATTTAATGGTAACTTTTGTGCTTTTAAATTGAATAAAAGAAATCCAAAAGAGTAGGATGGGTACCGAAATGGTAAGTTGTCTTGGCAATGCAGAAATCAATGATGACATTGCTAAATAGGTCAATATAAATAAGGCCAAAAAATTAACTTCAATGGGGCATTTTCTGAAATTCAGCC
>Ga0214163_1000124_pt1 | contig 33898 bp, 47 predicted proteins | sample LakMenepilimnion_2_FD_153001 | JGI IMG/M metagenome (GOLD analysis project Ga0214163, IMG submission 153001) | Freshwater microbial communities from Lake Mendota, WI - Practice 15JUN2010 epilimnion v4 | ecosystem: Environmental > Aquatic > Freshwater > Lake > Epilimnion/Euphotic zone | place... | reverse complement strand
TGCGAACAAAAACAAATACTATTTAACCGAATCTAGGTAGCTTTGAAAGTCTCCGTATAAAGCCATCATCATTGCTATTTTGTTATCGTAAAGTCTAATGTAGGGTTGTTTTTTCTGTGTTATGGAATCTTGTTTTACCCCTACGTAATAAGGGCATTTAACTTTTTTATCAATTGCAAGAGTATATTTTCCCCATGAACTTGAGTTCATAGCGTTTTTCGGTGGCGTAAATTCAAAATCGTAATGTGCTATGTTTGCTTTATTGAAGGCAGTCATTCCTGCATCTGAAAGTCGCAAGCCGGTACCAGTTCTACCAGTAATGAACCATTCAGATATAATCTTGTCTGCGGGAATGTTATTCCAAGGAAAGTCAGGATTATCCTTGGTCTCAATCAAAATCAGATTGATGATTTCAATTTTAGTCTTGGGATAGATCATCGGGGTAGACTGTTCTACCGCTGTTCATAAACACGACAGTAAACTTATCAGTTTTAAATTGTGCGTTTAATTTTCTGCACAAGTTTCTTGCATGTCCTGGATTACTAAAGCTAGTTTTCTTGTATTTAGGAGCAATATCGTTCGATAGATAATGACTAGATTTCAAGTTGATTGGTTGATCGTCATAGAACACAGCCCAAATACCAGCAGCCTCTACGATTTGATCGCACTTGTAAGTGTTCTTATCTACGTATTCTACTAATACCTTAGGTTGACCTCTACTCATTTGAATGAGCCACCTTTAACTTGTACCTGCATAACATTAGGTTCTTTATTTTGTTCTTGTGCGAGTTCATGCAAGTCAGCTAGTAGTTTGGCTATGTCATCCCTTAGGCCCCGTGCATCTAGAATGGTTAAAATAACATCCTTATTCATTCGGGATTCCACAACCGACATCTTGTCCATAAATTTTTTAATGTGTATCATATCTATATATTTATATATTTATCGCATTATATGCGTCGGTTTCAGTTTTAAACGGGCCTTGATAAGGGTAACGCTGAATAAAGATGTATTTAGGGCAAAATGCCACTTGCTTTATTCCATTCTGATCTATCATAAAGTAACCGGCAGCGTGTAGACACTTGCTTTTTTTAGTTTTAGTGAACAGATGCAATCCTTTTTGAATATCTAAAATACTGTTATATACACGCTTAGTAGTAGGATATTCAGGATATGGATGCGTGGGCTTTGACGCTGTATTAACAATGCTCTCAAACTTAATTTTGGTTGATTTCTTCAATTCATCTGCGTTATTAAACTGAAGGAAGGTGCCGTTAATTTGCACCCCGTAACCTGCATTGTTAGCTTCAATATTACCTACTTTTTTATTACCGTCAGTAACAATCCAAAATTGATTCTTGACGATTGGTTTTGCGACTAGTTCAGTCATGATTTTCCTTTGTTAACATTTTAAATAAATCTCTCTTATGCTTGGGTTGCCAATATTTCCCATCCAGACCGCATTCACCGTGGCGACGGGCGATGCTACAATACGGCAGCTTAGCCTTTACTTTCATTGGACCAAGAACTATATCCTCAACTACTGTTTTTGCCTCAGGAAATTTGGAGCATTTGTAGTTAGAATCATATACTGCTATACGACCATTCAACGTGAAAATCCTGTCAACCATAGACATAGTAGAATGCTTGCAATCTTTGCACGAAAAAAGTTCTTTAGCCATTCAGAATCCCTTCATAAGGAGAGTTAAGCCATTTACTGTAAGTTTCACCTTGCTCACTAATCTTAGTCAATTCATATTTGCCACAGAACTTCATAAGATGAATGCCTACCATCGGCATTTTAGTAGTGCGAATATCGCTTTTGATTACGTTATCAACAGCTAACTTGATTTCGTCGGGCATAGCACGAAGGTCAATCAGAGTGCGGTTGCGTTCATAATCATCCTTTACGCGGTGTTCAACGCCCTCATGATCGACCCAACGCTGCAAGAGGAAGTTATTCCAATTGAAGCCTTGCTTGTTACGATCCTCAAATGCTTCACGAATGCCTACAGTGTTCTTAGAACCCTTCTCACGAGCGCCCGGGTATGCACTGAACACGTTGTCAGTTGCGTCACCGCGAATAATCTTCTTGAACAGCAGATATTCAGGGTCTTCAAGCAACTTAGGCTCACCAGTTTTCTTATCCTTGATAGGCTTACCGCGGTCATTGAAGTATCCATCAAGCGTGATAAGCTGATTAGCAACACCGTTGTATTGCTTCACCTTCTCGCTGATAAGCTGGACATAGTCGCTATCACTAGAAATAATGAAGTGTTCATCATCGGGATGCAAATAAACAAAACGAGCAATGATATCATCTGCTTCTGCATTAGGGACACGCAATACGCTAGCGTTAGTCTTTTCACGCAGGTAAGTAGTGAAAACGTCATATGTTTCCCAGAACATCTTGTTTTCTTCTACTTCACGTTCTGTCATTGCACTTTCGTCAAGCTTGCGATGAGCCTTGTAACGGGGATAGAAGTCTTTGCGCCAGCTACGACCCTCAAGACAAAACACGACATGGTCAATTCCGTATTGACGCACAATCATATTGACCGATGCTAACGATAGGTGAATAGCCATGCCAATCTTCTCCCATGTGTCGGCGCTGCGTGAAGCAACGTGCCGAGCGCGGAAGAAAGTATTAGCTGTGTCGATCAATGCGTATTTCATGTGGTACTTTCTCTGTTAATATACTTACATATTACACTATATATTAGCAGTTGTCAAGCCTTAAATGACCTCAAGGTATTTTTCTGGATGTTTCAATGCATTTTCCATAAAGTTTTTTAAGTTGCTGCTCTCTTTGTTGAGCGGCAAATGCTCTTTTTTTACTATAAAGATGCCGGGGATAAACTTGATTTTTTTGCGATAGTATTCTTCTAGTATCTCTAGCGTCATTCCGGTATCGGCAATATTGATATACTCGGTTCTATTAAATCCGTTAAACTTCGAAAAGAATTTCTTGAAGTATACCTTTCCATCTTCCTCTAAGGTTCGAATTTGGCCCTCTAAACCCGGGCGGGCAATGCACAAAAAATGTATTGTCACATCATCCCCGCCCTTCGTATATCCGTTGATACGACTAGATAGGTCTTCTGTAATGCCGGGTTTAAGGCTATGTTCTTTACCTTGCACCTCGGCGATGTAAAGACCTTGTGTCACGCTACAATCAAATCCTGCAAGTCTTGCGGAAGCGCATGAAACATTTTATATCCGTTATCATTATAGTCTTCCATAAAATGCTTAGAGATATTAGTAAAGGGGCCATTATGTTCTTCATAGATTTGAAGAAGCAGCGCAAGCGACCCGTCAGCAGGAATACTAGGAACCTTCTCACCGGGATTAGCAACACTGTACCATTCCTTAAAGGTCGCTTCTGCTAGAGTACGAAACACTGCTGGCGAACCGGAAACGTTACGAATGATGTTACCGAGAGTGATAACAAACTCCTTGATTTCCTTGTTACTAAGATTCTTAGTGCCTTTGATCTTGTTACGTAGATTGACCATCGGAGACACTTCAAACGAGTCAACACTACGATAGTCCCAGTTCCACTTGTGAATCTGGCACCACCAATGCATTTCTTCTTCTGTGAAATCCTTAAGTAGGTCTACACGAACAAAAGCACCAGGCTTGTCAATATTCTCATCATCCTTTTCGTGAACAGGAATGATGTTATACTTTTCCATAATCACCTGCTTAGAAAAAGCATCCTCATACAAGTCTTTGGTGATAGTCTTTGGATTATCCTGACGCTTAGAAAGAACATAGTTCTTCCACTTATCGAAATAAGCGAGTTTTAGCTTGTCGGCGCCGTTGATGCCCAAGAAGTGTTCGCGGGCAAATTCAAAGTTATGGAACTCTACTACCTGACACTTGACCTTAACATCAGTCCAGTTTTCAGCAGTAATGCCTACGCTTTCAAAATATCCCCATTGAGCCATTACACCATAGCTTACAGCAGTATGCTGGCCGTCAATGATGTAGTAATACCACTTATTCTTGTGCTTAATCTTCAATACATTTACGTATTGAACCTTCTTGCCATCATAGTTCTCAGCAATCTTCTTAACATGTCCGGGATTTACGGGACGCTGAACTGCTAATGCACTTAGTAGCACACTAAGGGGAAGCGCATGATAATCAGCGATATCCTCATACGAGGGAACATTACCTTGCTTGTCGATATTACGCTTAGCAATCTTGCTTAGTGGACTCTGCATAAATTCATTAACTAAATCTGCTACAGTTTTAGCTTCATGGTCATCGGGCTTTTTATCAAGCACGTTGAACGGACGTTCATTGGAGTCTACTGTGGGGAGAGACGTATTCCAAACGAAAATATCAAAGTTCTTAGTTTTTGTAGTAGCCATAATAACATTCCTTACTCGTTAATATATACATATAATACACAATAACGTAGTAGTTGTCAAGCCCTTTATTCACCAACCTCAAATAAACTATCAAAAAGGTCTCGACTAATGCCAGGATTTTTATAGGCTTTGTTTGTTTCTGGGTCTACAATGTTAAGTAAGGTGCCGTTCCCGTCACTAAAATCTTTAATCTGATTAGACAGTTGCCCTTCAGCGCATCTTGATTGGTGTTTTTTACCACCCTCAATCGAATCCCAATTTAGGATAGATAAGTCCCAAACTGCAACAGCTAGATTGTTCTTGTCGAAATTAGCAGGCAATTGATTAGTATTAATCAATTCATCTACCCCTTTACGCAAATCACATCCGTTGCTACTAGCAGGAATACCATTCGAATAACCGTGAAAATTAGCCGCTTGCCTTACGATTCTTTCGCCCAATTGACCTTGATTAGACCTTTTACCGTCAGGCGCACTTTCTCCAACTTTGAGATAAGTTGGAGTCAGTTCTCCAGTAACAGCAAAAAATACATATACGAAATATCTAGTATTATGCGTCCTAAAGATATTATAGATTTCGTCTGCTGTGTCAAGGTCAGCACAGTTAATAGTAAATGTTGGTGCAAACAACTCTAAATCAGTGAACATTAACTTACCTCCGTAAAGCCACCACCGAGGTCACGCTGCTGAATAACACGCATATCTGATTCACGATTATCTGGATCGGCTTGCTGCTGCTCATACACTTCAAGTGCAATATTGCGGCATACAGTTTGGAACCATCTATCTACAATCTGTGCGTCTGTATCATCAGCACGAATCTTATAACCCTGTTTAACAAGGATAACAACAAACTTATCATTCCAATCAAGTTCAAATGACCCATTATTGATATCAGCCGGGTCAAGTTCAACGCTTATAATATTAACGTAAGGCTCTCCTAAAGAAGTTGCTTTCTCTTTAGGAGTTAATTCCTTCTGCTTAGGCGCCTTTTTTACTTTAGGTTCAACTGGCTCTGGAATAATCTCCGGAGCTGGACTAAACAATTTTTTTAATTTCTCAAACATATTTTACCTCTGTATAGTATATATCTGCTTCTTACCGTCGGTCAGGATAACCGTACCATCAATCCACTGCGGAGGCGGACGATTAGACCAACGAAGCAAGTCAGTCTTGCCGTAGTTGTAATAGTTGCGATAGTTGATAATTGGATCTAAGCTAACGATGTATTGCTTGTCCATACAAGATGGCATCTTAGTCATTACGTTGGACTGTTCAATATTCTCGGGGGCATCCTTAAGAATATCTTTTAGCTTATCAATTGTAAGATGAGTACGACCGTAGCGATAAGTGTACTCACGACCAAGAGCCAAAAGATGATCATACAACCAAGCATAGTTAGCAGAGTTTTCACGAACCCAAACTGCCGAAGGATGATTAATATGAGTAGCAGCGTACATAATAGCGTCAGCATTACCAGATAACCTCCATCGTTTTGCTTTGCGTCCGGACTGTGATTGACCCACATACTCCTCACCGTCAATGACACGATGGGCAGTTGACAGGAGCTGTGCTGTCTCAAGAATCATCTTGACAACATGCCTGTCAACCATGTTGCGGGCGGCAACCTCAGCATTCGAATCTACATAAAATATATTCATAGTGTTTTCACTTTATCACAGTTTAGTATGGTTGTCAATCTTTAGTAACTCGTAATTACCCAAACGAAAATAAACTCAAGGGTGAGGGAATAGGCTGTTCAGGTTTCTTTGAGAACACCATGATGCCTTCGTCTGTATTTAAGTCCACTTTAGCACTTGGTCGAGTTATGTTTTTCAATGTGAGCGTTTCTACATAATGAAAGCCTAAGCTTTCTGCAATGGCTCTAGTATCAGCGCATAGCTTGTAATCTAAGAAATCCTTGATGTTAACGAGCATCTTTCCATCATCAACTAAGTATCGCTTGATGTTTTCTATCGTAGGTCGCAGATAGTTATCTAGCCATTCTTGATAAGAGGTTCCGGGCTTGTATGACTGATTACCAACACCATAGTCTTCAAGATTGAAATACGGAGGACTACTAAAGGCTACTCCGATAGTGTTTTCCCATTCTGGAACGAATGTTTCGGAACCGTGACACCTAATATCATACGATGCGGATGTACCATTAACAGTATTGTAATCAGTAGCCATCTGCCTAAGTCTGTCTACTAGTAGGTTATTAGGGTCAGTACCATAATACTCAACCCGATTTCTCATTGCTGAAAGTAGTCGTACTCCCCAGCCACATGAAAAATCATAATATTTGCCATTGATGTTATACTTAGAAAGAACCTCATCTACTGACTTAATCGGATAGTTAGACGGCTTCATCGCAACACCACCGCCGCTAAGTCGCAGGGCAGCTTCAAAGTTCTTGATATCAGAATCGGTCTTTGGATATACTTTATCACTTGAAAGTACCCTACTCCAAAAGTAGCGTATCAAGTCGATAGATTCAAAGACTTGTTCGATAGACCATCGCGGAGATTCTAGCTTCACTTTAGCCATAAGGTCTTTTACATAATAGCTAGTAATGGTACCTATGATAGTGCCGCCATTGTATACTGATTCTAGATTTTTCTTAACCAAATCAAAATTAGGCTTTTCGTAATACGCAGCCTTCAGTTGCAAGCACTTGTCTTCTGGCAAGTCATACCAATGATCGGTGTTTAGAGTTTTTCCTAAATGAGTAATTTGATATTTTTTATTCTTTTTCATACTATTGCAATCTATCATAGTTTTAGGTGGGTGTCAACCTTTAAAAGATCATTCATGGTATATAGGTTTTTCATATAGGAAGAAACATCTTCTAGTACGCTGACCTCTGCGTCACCTGGTCTGCGAGGACCATACTTGATATCAAAGAAGGTATTGTTCACTTCTTGAAACTTGTTTACAATTTCTCTTACAGTATAACCGACTCCATGCCCTAATGATTCGACGCCGTTTGCTGGCTTTTCAATCGCTAGTTTCAGTGCATGACAGATTTCATTAACATGTACGTAGTCACGGACAGCAGTGCCGTCTTCGCTTCGCTCGTAGTCTTTACCATAAATAGTGAATTCATCAGTACCAATCGCTTTGATAAGATTGTACATCAACCCATCTGGATTAGTAGGCTTATAGCCGTCAGTACCAATAACATTATAGAACCTAAAAATCGTATATGGTGTTGGGTTATGAACAGTACAATATTCACGTACAACGTCCTCTGCTGCCCTCTTACTGATACCATATGCACTTTCACACAATTCAGCAGCACCAGTACTAGCAAAGATAAAGTTCTTAGTCTTAATCTTATTGACTACATTCATCGTTCCGTTGATATTGGTGATGTAATATTGAATAGGAATACGTTCACTCTCGCCAACATTCACTAGTGCAGCGAGGTGAATAACTGCATCATACTCATCCTCTGTAGTAAACAGTCTATTAATATCAATATGATTGAACTCTTTAACCGGATGCTTTGGCTCTCGTATATCTAATCCGTGAACCTCATATTCTCCCTCCAACATCTTGCATAGATGAGAGCCAATGTAGCCCGAGCTACCTGTTATTAATATCTTTTTCATATTAAAATCCTTCAAATAAACTTACGCCTGCATCTTCTTCTTTCGGTTCAAAAGAAGGATCCTTAGTCAAATAGGTGTTCTTCTCAGTATAGATGACTCTAAACTTATGTTTATTAGATAATACACTCCTAATATCATCAATGCAAACAATGCGGCGACCTAATGCTTGAATAAAGTCGCTGTATTTGACAGTTGTTTCATCGCATATCTTTGCGGTACTGCTGTTGCTCTTGCGAGATTCAAACTCGTTGAAGCAATGATTCCACTTGTGGAATACTGCGTCCTCATGAATCTTGAAGTGATTTACTGAATCATATGCTTTATACCAAGACTTGCTTGTAGGATATTGGTCATAGACTGCCTTAACATCCTCAGCCATATTACGCTTGCTGGTAGTAAAGAATTGTGTACTTGGGAAGTTTTGCGTCCAACGCTGATTAATCAAAGCAAATGTAGGAAGCTGAATAATCTGCTCAAGGAAAGCAATACCGTAGCTTTCTACTGTGCTTGGATTGAATGCTACACGGCAACTCTTGATAAAGTCTACCTTCTCTTGTCCAATGATACCTACTTTGATTTGATAGTCAACACCCATCTTCTTCAATCGTTCTTCAAACTTCTTTGCGCCACTTGCACTTGTCATAACGCGGGCGGGCAACTTAGTCTGCTCAATCAAGTCAAGATAAAGTTCAGGATTCTTTCCTTCTTCCCAACGACCAATGAACAGCACACCCTCGCGGTCATTGTCATATTCTCGTAACATACCTTGTTCGGGCAGCGGAATAGGAAGATGAACTGCGTTTTCAAAATGTAGACGATTGAATAAACTTTGTGTACCGATAGCTATATTCGGCATCTGTAGCTGCAATCGCATCATGTCGTTAACTTCATCAAGAAACGGATTCTTAGTATCCTTGAAAATTTGACTTTCTAAGTGGGTGTATGCGATAGTCTGGATATAGTCCGACAATCCTAATGTAGAAACTATTTGCACAGTTTCATAGGTATTACAGACAAAAGCATCATATAGATTTGTAGATAGTGCTTTAATCGTAGCATCACGGAAGTTAGCCATTCGTTCATAACAGTAGCTATCCTCATACATAAAGATAGCACTGTGATCCGTGTAGCGTTGTGGATTGTTTGGATAGATGATATTTGCTTTGAGTTCTTTGATAAACTCATCAGCAACCCCCTGAGGACTCTTGTCAGTAATGATATCTACATATATTCCGTGACTATCCATCAACTCACAGAAGCTTTTTGTGAACTGTCCAATACCACCATGAGGAATCAATGTTTGTGAACTAACTAGAAATCCGATTCGTTTCATTAAGTCGCCCATGCATTCTTGAAAAGCGGAACTTGTAAACGATCACTATACCGAACACCATTCTTCATTGCAAGGTCAGCGACAGTGCGGTTGTTTAAGTGATACACACTTTCAACGCCTCCTACTGGCATGAAGTAAACTGAACCGGTAAAGCCCGCATCACGATACTGCTCAACTGCTGCTAATGCTTCTTTAGCATCATCTTCTGTTGCGATAACAAACTTAAGATAGACATGTCCTACAGCCTGATATCCAACTACTACCTCAGGCTTAATTGCATCCTCTGCTTTTTCACCAGAACAACTTAACTTAGCACTTACACTGAATGTGATTTCACGATCACGATTAGCCGACCCATATCCAGGCTTGCCACCATCCCACCACCATTGTTCAAGATAGTCAAAGAGTTCAGGATGCAATGGCTGCGTACCGTTAGTCTCAAAGGTAATCTCTTGTAGAGACTGCATCTTAGGATGATTTAGGAGTTCTGGGTAGGCTCGTTGCCATCCGAGGAGTGGTTCTCCTCCTGTGATGACGAGGTGTTCGTCTTTCCATTCTTTAAACGGTAGTAGTTCCATAATGTCGCTGACAATAGTATCAACATCCCTGCTGGGAGAAAGATGCTTGAAGCGAGGATCCCAGGATGCGTAGGAATCGCAGCCTGTAGTGACGAGCGGGAGGGTACCATATTCTTTATAGTCTTCTGGATTGACTGCTTCTCTTTCACTTGATAATTCACCTTTTGGCATGCCGAATCCGGCGCATTTGAAATTGCATCCATATGTTCTAAGGAAAACAGACGGCACACCCATGTACCGACCTTCTCCCTGAATGCTATAGAACAATTCACTGATTTTGATTTTTGTCATTATCTACTCGTTTCATTTCTGCTTCATATTCCTCGGGATAAAGTGCTATTTCTGCATTACACCAACCAGTATGATTACAATATTCGTCACCGTTTGTTACGCATCTATAGTATTTAGGCTTAACTCCATGCCTCTTTCTAAAATCATCACTATCATTTTCAAGAAGCCATAATCCATAGAAAAACATAGATGCTATTGCACAGAATACAACTACAGCTATAACACTAATTACGTCCATTGTCAATCATCCTTTCCACCGTTTTATCGGTATACACTTAAGTTTCCTAAAACGATACTATCGTTTGAAAAAACATCATCGCTTAAAATTTGTTTTAGTAAAATAACATCTGATTTATCAAGTGACATTTCTAAGAACTTTTCATCATTTAAATGTCCCCACTGTGCAATCATACTAAATGAAATATTTTTTAAAGTATCCAATGATAATTGCCACTGTGCATACTCTTTTATTTCGTGGTAATTAGCCCTTTGCACCGTAAAACTTGTTTGCCAATTATGTAGATTTGGAAAATCACCTTGTCGAATCTTTTCATTAAGCAAAGATAAGTTTTCTTTTAGTCTACTAATATGACCGTTTTTTCTAACTATTGCATATGTTTCCTGAGAAACTGCATCAGTACTAACTACAATTCTACACATATTTTTCCAAAGAGGTTTTATTTTTTCCCAAACCTCTTCACTCATCAACAGTCCGTTAGTCATTAATTCAATCTTTAAATTTTCATTAAATCCTAAATTACTCAATTCTTGCAGGTATCCCCAAAACGTAGGGCTTGCAAAAGGATCAGATGAACCTGATATCTGCAACAACACTTGCTCATTTTGATTAAGCAGATAGTAAACTAATTCCTTAACTTTAGCGTGAATTTTATCAAGTGTTGTGCTTTCCCCTATCTTAGTAAATTGAAAGTTAGGTCGGCAACTAGGACATTGTAAATTACAAGACGAATCATAGCTAAATCCAATGTTAAACGGAAATGCAGATAAACTAGTTTCATAATTTTCAAGTGGAACTATGACAGGATGGGGTTCATTTCCACTAAGTAAACTTGATAGCACAGGGCAATTATCATTACAGTGTGTGAATTTTCCTTTAGCCATATCTTCTATGACTGATACTCGGGTTATATTGTTAAATATCTCCTCGATAGAATCAGTTAATATGTTGCCGCAAAACTTAGGTAACCAAGTAAAACAACATATTGATACCGATCCAGTGGCATGAATTTCAATATATTTGCCAGGTCTAATGCACCCAAAATCTTTTAGATAAGAAACAGGTCTCTTATAAGCAGATTCAGGATGCAGTAAAAAATTCATCCTTTCCACCATTCTTCCCAAGGGAACACAATCCATTGAGGGTCTTCTGCTTTGTTGATGCTTTCTCCGATATAATTTACTTCAAACGTACTTGCATCGTTGTCAACTAGTACAGCAAAACGAACTGTATCATTCCAAACAGTTTCCCATTTAAGATCATGTTTGAACGCACTACCTTGCCAATCTTCTTTAATCCAATTGAGCGTAGCACCAGTGTCATTGATATCATCAACGATTAGGATATGCTTACCTTCATAAGCATCCTCTGCCATCCAGCAATTAGTTTCACTTTCCCCACCGTCACGCAGACTGACCCTAAGTGTCTCCATCGGAATGTTGAGATAATGACTAATCTTTAGAGCAGGGTTAAGTCCGCCCCTAGTAAGACCAACAACATAATCAGGCATCCAGTTATCATTGTTCATTTGACGAATGATATCATGGACCATGCCATCAATCTGTTTGTCAGTGTAATATACTTTCTTAGTCATTATCTCTTGTATCCTTTATCCTAGCAAATTCTCATTCCATTCACGATGACCTTCACGGAAAGCCATGTTACTCTGTGTTTCACGAACTTCAACACGATAGCACCAAAGTCGCTCTGCTTCGCCTGAACCCCAGTGGTCAGGAATGTAGACACCGTTGATAAAGTTATAAATCATATCAGCAAGTGCTTCACATCCAGTTGCTGGAATGATAGTCAACTTTGCCATGTTACGTTCTTGCAACAGCTTGAACACATCCATATCAGGATCGTCTTCTGCAACAAGCAATGTATGGTCAAACTGGTCTTCAAGAATTGCCTTCAAGTCCTTAAGACCTCCGTAGTCTGCACACCAGTTTCGTGCATCTAGTGTATCAGCACCGAAGTATACCTTGATAGTAAACGAATAACCATGAATGTTATTGCAGTGACTATCTGCTCTCCACTGTCTGTATGCACAGGGAAAGGAATCATGCCATTCTTTTGTACTTGTATACTTGTAACTTACTGGTTCATATTTTGTCATCTTTGTTCTCCTTTAAGATGACACGCAGAATATTTAAAGTGGGATGAGCGTCAAAGACCACTATTAGTAAGCATACCGACGATTGTTGTAGTCGAGAGTATCCTCAACTTCACAAAAGCCTTCTGCATTATAAATTTGATTTAGTTCAAGGCCGTGTTCCTGATATCCTTCTTCAAGCAAATACTGATAGTAATTGCTAGGGTGAGCATAATCAAGCCGGTAACCGATCATTTGATAAATCATCGCTTTGTGTGTTTGATTACCAATTTGTACATCAATATACTTCTTGCCATAAAACGTTGGAAAGCCCTCAAGCATATCAAGAGCTAATTCACAATCATCAGTAATGTCCCACATAACAGTCTGTAGCATATCACCGACACTTTCTTCAATGTCTGCTACGCCACGAAACACTAAACGATGATCTGGAATGTCAACACGACCAATACTAACGGAACCGGGACAGCGTGAAGCCATCTGGTCAATATTAGTATTCATTCCGTATGCTAAATAAAGGGTCATAATATTTCTTTTACTCATTAATTATGTTAGTGAAGGCAGTATATAATTCTTCGTAGTTTTTAGGTTTCGGAGTTTTCACTCCATCTAGTTCACTGAAATCAAAATCTTCATACCATATAGTAGTATCGTAAGTGGCACCTATACTATCTAATATCGCAATTTCAGTCTCTAGTAATTGGATATGGTTTTTAATACGTGCATTGTTAATCGGAATAATGTCTTCACTAATACCTGTTGTTTGGTAAACCCACTTATTCCGAGTAGTTGCAATGTAGCGACTAAGAGACTGCTCAATTTTATTTCTTCGGCGAATACAAACTCTATATGGTTCACTAGAATGAATTAAATAGTCTAACATTTCTTTGGGATACAGATTTAAACGGTTAGTCTGAATTTTCACTACGTACTGATTAGTTGTTTTAGCGGTCTCTAAAAAATTAGAAAACCACGGAAGAATAGAGTCTGGTTCTTGAAATAATAAAACATCTTCTAGTTTACCATGAATATGATTCGCTAATGCAGTAGACCCGCTTCTAGGAGATGCAAGGATTACGACAGGATATCTAATATTTTTATAATCAATCACTTAAACTTCCTAATCGTTAATACACCGAACCGATACATTGAGTATTCACACCCAATCCTATTTAGTACTGTTTCGGTAAGCTTTACCATTTTTACACTGTTACCACAAATGACGGTGAGTGGAAAACTGTCCTGATTTATCAGAACAAAGTTCTCCACAAGAGCATCAACTTGATGATGCCTCGCCCCATGTAAGTCTAACTTACAACTTTCCATACACTTTGTCAAGCATTTTCTTTGCCTGGGGATAAGAAGTCATTGCATCAACTGTTTCATCAACTTCATCCAAACGAGCAATTGTTTGTTCTACTGTTTCAACAGGCTGATTAAACTTGTATGTTCCAACAGGTACCGTAGCAGGCACTATGAATGAAAAGTTGATGTTCTTCAAAATATCTTCGTACTTCTTGTTAGGGTCTTTAGGTTCCATCTTTGTTTCTTTCTGCTTCTGCGACCCGCTTGCGTAGATTGCTGCTACTAAAGCTGTGGTCTCTACCATTGAATATGATATCGATATCACGGGCATAACATTCTTTACGACCGGTAAAGTCTACATCTTCATATTCTATACCCAGTATACGACAATCTAGGGGTAATGTCAAGAGTAAATCTACCAAATCTTGTTCAGTTTGGTAAATAACTACCTCGTCAACAAAGCGACAAGCACTAAGTTGAATCTGCCTTTCTACGATTGACTGGATAGGCTTGTTCTTTGTATCCGGTCTATCAATAGTTGGGTCAGTCTGTAGTCCTGCAATCAAGTAGTCACAGTGATTCTTAGCTTCCGCTAACATAGCAATGTGACCTGCGTGAAGCATATCGAACGTGCTGAAGGTAATACCGATGGTCTTACCCTCTTCTTTTAGGTCTTTAATCTTGTTGAAAATCACTTAGCACTTACCCATTCGTGCAATGCTAAGAAACTCTGCTCTTGCAGCAGCATCAGTCTTGAATCCACCACCAAGCTTAGTAGTCACAGTTGAAGAACCAGTATCTTCAACACCGCGGCTCTTAACGCAATAATGCTGTGCATCAATCATGACTGCAACATTTTCAGTTTCAAGGATATAGCAAAGAGCGTGGAATACCTGTTCAGTCAAACGCTCTTGAATCTGTGGACGCTTCGCAAAGTATTCAACGATACGATTAATCTTTGAAAGACCAAGGACCTTTTCATTAGGTACATATGCTACTGTAGCAAGACCGTCGATGATTACAAAATGATGTTCACAGTTAGATTGTACATTGACATTGCGCTCTACGACCATTTCATCGTAGTTCATCTTATTTGCAACAGTTGTACACTTAGGGAATGCATCATAGTCAAGACCCCAAAAGATTTCGTTGACATACATCTTAGCAACACGCTTTGGTGTATCCATAAGACTGTCATCTTCTAGGTCAAGACCTAATGCTCTCATAATGCCATTGAAGTGTGCTTCAATAACCTCAATCTTTTCTTTGCGGTCTAGTGCGCTATCTTTTGTGGGAGTTTCAACACCCATCTTGACTAGGTGTTCGTGAATCTTTTGACCCAACTCTGGATCAGTTTTAGTTTTGTTATAAGACATATTTGTTTCCTTCCTTACACGGATATGTTAATGTTGTTTGTAACCTTTGTGTTACATTCTTATTTATCAATACTTCGCCTCACGAGTATGTTTTCTATAGTCACTACTAATACGAAGATACTTACTACCGTTGCCTTCAAGAATGTCACAGATACGATCAATGGTTCCATCAGTGTAGTCACTAATCTTGCCCATGTTCGGATGTGCCTTTCGGAGTAGAGGATCCAACTTAGCGATAGCATCATCAATAGACCACGGAATGTAAAGACGCTCTGGGTCGTTTGCGAAAGTCTCAGGGAAGCTACGATACGCAGGATACAATACATTGCAGCCCAAAGCATCAGCTTCGCTTACCGTGTTGCTTACCCAGTCTTGCAGCGCACAGTTGAACACTACGCGGCTATCGTTGACAATTTCATAATACTTGTTCTTGTCAAGATTGTCATAGATAACAAGCTTGCCTTCTTCTGCCATCTTGCGAGTACGAGCCATGTAGCTATCGTTATTAGACTTCAACTCGCCGCCGCTGCAAACAACAAACTCAACATCCTTACTAGGATAACGCACATGCCATGCGTCAATCAAGTCCATGTAGAAGTCGGGCTGCTTCTCTTGATCCCAACGTGCAGAAAACACTACACGCAAACGACGGTCATTGAATGGCTTAATCTTACCACCAACACGCTCAATAACCTCATCCTTACCAAAAGCAAGACCTGAGATATTGTAGATAGGAGCTTCCCAGCCTGCAATCTTCATGTGTGCAACCATTTCTTCGTTAGTTGCAAGAATTCCGTCTGCGAACTCGTTGACCATCTTCTCATATAGTCCCATCCACTTATCCATTCCCCAGACATGAACAAAGTCATCGGGGTCAATAGATTGTGCGAGACAACGAACAAAGATACGAGGCATATTGTCTTCATCACATTGGTCAATGATGTAAGGCAATGATTCAATGCCCGGCTGGAACATATCTTCAAAGTAGATAACATCCTCGCTAGTGACTTCACCCTGCTGCATCATCTTGACGAGGTTCATCATTTGACTCATGCCAAAGTATGAACGACCATGTGCGTCAAGAACCTGACCAGTTACAATCTTTTGGCTGTTATCAAGTGTTTCGCCAGGGACGTATACAACGTCAATGCCGCGCTTTTCAAAGACGCGGCGATTCCAATCAGTAAGTTGTAGTGTGTACCGAGCGTTGTACGCTTCAAGTCCCATGTAAAATAGTTTACGCATTATCTTTTCTTTCTATATCTTCTTCAACACATTCGTTGCCGTATTGTATTTCAATAATCTTTAGTGGCTTATCTGTTTCGTTAGCTAGGCGATGCCACTGATTAGTAGCAATGTGTATATTCTGAAACTTCTTATACACTCCGTCTAATTCTTCATCCGAGCTACTATTAATAGTATACACTGTTGCAGTGCCTTGTGCAACAAACCATAGTTCCAAACGATTGATATGCCGTTGCATACTTAACGATTTTCCCGGATCAACAGTAAGTTCTTTAACTTTGACTTCTGGTCCGTTCTCATGTAACACCCGATAATAGCCCCATTGTCGTTCTGTCTTCGGAGCTTTCCATTCTTCAAGAATCCAACTAGAACTATTAGCTTTATCCGTGCCGCCTACTCCAAAGACAAACTCAAGATTATCATCTTGTGTGTCCATTTCTGGAATATTATTTAGGGTCCTATCTCCGCCGTTAGCAAAAATAATTTTGTCTTGCGGAAATACTCTTCGGGTCCACTGTATAGCATCTTTTGCACTGCCATCTTTATCATTAAACGGAATAGTGTAATCTACTCCTTGCAATGATTGTATAATAGAAATTCGATCCTCAAAAGGCATGAATGACCGGCCCTTTTTACGAGCCAGCCATTCATCACTATTAACACCTATAACAAGTATGTCGCCAAGTTTACGAGCGGCGTTGATATAGTTTAAATGCCCACTATGCAGCGGGTCAAAACCACCTGTAATGACAACAACTGTTTTAGGCACGGCGTCGTGCCGCTCCTTGTTCTTTGTATTTTGCGTAATCAATTTCCCATTGATTACGAGGACGCTGTCCTGTTAGCATTCGCTGAAACTGCTTATAGTTCCAGCTCCGAGTGTTGTATAGATCAGCTTCATTGAAGCGATAACCGAACTCTACGCAAAAGTTACGATACCGATCCAAATCATTAAAAATCTGATTGATGCTGATAGTCTTGATAGTATTTGCCATTTTATTTTCCTTAGATGACAAGTGATTGATAGGGTTTAGTTGTGTTGTAGTAGATAGTGGCACCGTTCTCACCGTCTTCTGATACAGTGATTTCAATGTCACGGTCGGGGTAGCGACTTGCAATAAACTCATATAGGTCATCGCAAATCATTTCACAAGACTTGTGGTCAAGTTGCATCACTCCAGACTTGAAACTATTTTCAAGCCATCGTTTGAACTGAATAAACTCAATGTCACGGTCATTGTGAGTTACCTGAATCGCCACTGTAAAATGAAAGATGTGACGATGCGGGTAACCTAGGAAACTAACGTCATATTCGTCGCCAGTTGCCAATTTCGGATCGGTGTCTGCACCGGGATACTTATGAATACCTTCACGCTGAAAAGTAACCCAAATCATACGCTTTGCAGCACCCTTGATTCGGTCACGTTTATCAGCATGAGCTTGTGGGATATTTGTTTCGATTGTCATTTAGTTAAATCTCACTGAATTAAATAGATCATAGTCGGTTTTTAAATAAGAGTCAAGTGCTTTGGTCGCCAATTCATTGTTAGCAAGATATTCCAACGCACGGTCTCTCCAACCCATTCCATTGACCCTAGAATTTACAAAAGTGCTATCAACCGGGGTTCCGAGAAAGGAAGCAACGGTTTCGGAAAGACTATCATCTACTTTAAAGTATATAGGATTGTTTAAGCTTCGAATAAAAAATGTTTGTGGACTAGTGTGTTCATCAAACAGTAAGTTACTGAACATAACCTTAAATATGTTATTGCAAAATTCAACAGAGTTAGTAGCTTCATGGTATAAGAAACTATGGTGTCTGCTGAGAAATTCTCCTAATCCAGCGATGTACCTCTCTTTGGGTTCTCTCAAGAATACCAGTGCATTCAAGTCAAAAAGACGTTCAGCAACAAACGATTTTGTTTCCCAACCTAATGCTAAAAAATATTGTTCTGCCCATGAGCTAGCACACTTAGGAATCTTTGGACAAATAAATGATTTGTTATCCGTATAAGATATACCGTAATGCCAATCTGGATGTTGAAAATCAAGCATATAAATATTAGTCTAGGACTTCTGCAATTATCATCATATTTTCACTTTAGCATTAATGTGTAGGAAATGCAATTGTTTTGGTCACTTCCAGTAATTTCCCCAGAGCCAAGTAATCACGCTCCATCGGTCACCGGACGTGATTTTTTTAACGCTGTGTGGGAAAAAACTAGGAAAAGCTACTACGGAGCCTTGCTCTATTTTTACATCTTTTCCAAAAATATTAAGTTCACCGCCGTCATAGCTATTTTCTTTTGATAAGAACACGACTATCGTTAATTTTCTGTCAATATTTTCTGAAAGAGCACCATAGTTATCAAAGTGAGAACCAAAATAATCACCACCTTGATATCTTTTGATTTCATATGGTTCAGCAAAAGAAATATCAAAGTTGAAAAAGTTATTAATTTCACTATATGTTTCTTGTAAGTCAGAATGAATAGAATGGTCTAACGGTAGCAAACAACTAGAAAAACTAGTAGTGAAGAATTCAGGGTATTTGTCTTCTCCCCTATTTAACGAGTCTGCACTAGCATTAATCAATTCTTCACATGCGTCATTAGACAGTACCCCTGCCTTAACGAATATCTTTTTAGATAAATCTAAGTTAATTTTAGGTTTAGAAAGATTAGGAATCATCTAGTACTTCTGCCATCAAGTCATCAGTATCGTCAATGACTTCATCAATTTCAATATCGTCTTTGGTATCGCAGTCTGCGACTTCAAACAACTGGTCAAACATAGTATGAGCATTGATAGCCTTTTTACCAGAAAAACCCTGACCAGCTTTCATTTGCATCCAAAACTTGCTGTATTTTTCAATTAGCTCTAGGCTTTTTTGACGATCCTTCAATGAAAAAATCTCATCAACGATGTCCGAGAAGTTAAGATTACCAAGAGGATCCATTACCATCTTCGGCTTGATGCCATTCTCATAGCGGCGATTAGCTTCCTGAACCGCAGTCATATGTTGATACACGTTATGTGCCTGCAATAGGGTGTAACTAAGCGTGTCCCAGCTAGTCTTTGTTTCTTTGCCGTGTTGACCTAAGAAGCCCTGTCCACGATAGCAAAGATCACGTAGCAACATCTTATCAGTTACCGGGCTGTCAGTAAAAACTTTGTGAACACCGTCAGCCAGACAGCCATCACTGAACTTGCGATTATCTGTTGCGTAGTTCTTGTTTTCAGCAGTCTTTTCCATTGAATAAGACCATTTAGTATTATGCTCAAATGTGTTATTGTTATATGCAAGCCCTTTAGCAGCACTAAAGAACGGACTAGCACAGTCAAACGTAATCTGTAGCTTAGGATTATGATGTTTGCGAATCGCCCTCTGAATATCAGTAAAGAGGACAGCATACTCCATAATCGAAGTACCAAGACAGTGAATCAAGTCCTGCTTGCCTTCTTCAAGATAGCCATCGTGAATGATTCCTACAAGACGCTTAAGCATCAAGTGAATGTCAATCTTGTTTTGACCACCGAATGCCCAACCATTAAAAGCTTTATCGCCGTAGACGTTCGTATCGCAATACTTTTTCATTTCTTCGTACCACGCATCTGACTGACCATGATTACGACCCTGTAGAACGTTTAGAAACTTGCAACGACCATCGCGGTTAGCAACAAAGTATTCATTGTTAATATGAGTAGCAGTGATAGCATCTTGGATAGTCTTAATACCGTGTGTTGATTTACCAGTTCCCGGTATGCCCTTCTTAGTCTTTGGATCCTTCTTCTGCGTTTTTGGATCCTCAATATGATAAGTTGTTAGAGACTGTGATGGAATATCAAGACACATGCCATAGTCCATGTATTCATCCATCCAAGTAAGAACTTGTTGACGCTTCTTCATAGCACGAGGACAGTTAGGATCTTTCCAATCTGCTGGCCATTGACATTTAAGAATCTGGAATCCACCAGAGTCACCCAACATAAACGTATTTTGACGATCACGTTTGCGAATGATTGATTCGTTATGGTCATTCTTCGTAATGTCTAAGTTTGCGTGACCAGCAGAATATAGTCCCCACTTGTAAGTGTACAAACCTTCCTTCTCATTGAGAAAATTTAGTTTCTCAACATCACCGTTGAATGCCGCAGGGATTCTTGCTGCATCAAAGTATTGTTCACCTTCACGTTGCTTGCCTAAGCCAGCAATGAAGAAAGACGAGACTGCGGGCAGAAACAATGCCCAATCGGGATTGTGACTGTTTGAAAGGTTAATTTGTTCCAACTTTTACTTCTTCCTTCGTAAGTATTTGAACCATCTTTATCTTATCATCAAGTTCTTTTTTCTGTTTAATAAGGTCAGCGATGGTAGCATTAGATGCTGCTAGCCTATCAAGTTCGGCTTCTTCTGCAATCTTCCGATTAGCCCAATCTAATGCATGTTCAGCATCGGGAGTTAAGCCAACACTAGCATGACCAGTGCTGATTTCGATCCAAATTTGACCATCATAAACTTCAAGTCGCTGCATTTGAACGTTGTATCTAACATCCCCAACATTCATATAACCTGAACTAGAGTTGATATATGTGTGTGCAGGCATTCCGCCCTGCACCATCACATATCTACCTGCTCCGCTAACCGTCCGTAGCATTACTTAGCCTGTGCGGGCAACAAATAACGATAGTTAGCGATACCGCTGTCAACAGTGATTTCAGCAGCGCCTGCGTCACTGAAACGAACAACCTTGTCGCCCGGAAGATCCATGATTGCAAGGAATACCTTAACAGGCCAGTTCCAAGCCTTCGTCAAGTTGCCAGTTACATTAGGCTGAAACACAAAGTTACCTGAGTGAGTAGAAGGGTCACCGAAGTAAATCTTCAAGTCACCGCTGTCAGTCTTAGTCTTGAAGTTAAGTTCTTCGCTATTAGCACTTGCCTGCTTCTTAAGACGCATAACGCCAGCAACAGTAGGTTCAAACTCAACGTCCCAAGCAGCACCCTTGAACGTTACAGACTTTACCTTATCTTCAACAACAACCTTGCTCATCAAACGATAGTCGTTAACGAAGTCACCAGTTGAAGTCTCAAAGTGAATTGCTGTAGGGACACTCTCACCGTCTCTCGTATCACGAGTAACATTGATGATAGCCTTATCATCATAGTCATCAAAGCCGAGAATAGTCTTGAGCTTGCTCAAGTTAGGCATACCAAACGTGCCCTGAAACCCGTCAATAGGAGTCTTAAATGTGCCAGTTACGATAACTGACTTATCTTCTGCATATGCAGCAATCTTAGTTTCGGTATCTGAACCGTCAATTTTAACAAGTTCAACTACACCTAGTCCATAAGTGTGCTGAATCAAATCAAGTAAATAATCTTTCATGTGTTTTCCTTTTAAGTATTTAGGTTTGTTATATACGTATTATAGTGGGATTTAATGCAAAAGTCAATGAAGTTGTTAACCGAAATCAAATAAATCACCGACAGTGCTGTTCGTATTAGTGTCTTGTCTAATTTTCCAATTAAGAACGCCTAACAGATTGTCAATCTTCTCATCAACTAACTTGCGTTCCATATCAAGGTCATCAAAGGGAAGATCCAGGAACCATTGAGGAAGTCTAAGCTCGTCCGTTGGATATGCGATTGAAGTAAACCCAAGTGGATTGTCCTTCAGTGAACAAACAACGACCTTCATGCCGTCAACTATCTTTTGGCTATACTGGTCACCATTCATCTTGCGTAAATAGTTGTAGTTAATAGCTGCTCTAGCATGACCAACTCCGCACTTACCAGTCTTTTCAAACTTGATAGTGTGATTAGTCAGGTTGTTAACAGACTTCGGAGAACCCTTAGTCCAACTATTTTGTTCTCCTAACCAAGTCTTGAATTCTCTAATCTTAGTGATAACCTCATCACGTGGCGCACCACCTAGTACCATCATGAGAACTTCCATGAGGAACTCTTGAACATACTTGGGAGTATCTGCTCTCTTAAGGTCAAGACCCATAGCCTTAATCTTTCCAGCTTTACCATCCTTATCTTGGCGTTTACCTTCTAAGTCAAAGATGTTAATAGCATAACGCTTCTTTGTGATAAAGAGAGTGCGATCACCGATAAGTTCACGACCAGCTTTAATCACTTCGCCATTCTTACGAGGACAGTGAAATGCCTTTTCCATAAACGCGGGGAAGCTAACGTTAGTTAACTCTGCAATTTGATCATACAAATCAATGCAAGCATCCTTTGTCCATTCAAGTTCACCGGATTCGATTCGGTCCTTAAGAATAGGATATGCGCTGAAATAACAAGAGTCAGTGTCGCCATACACAATCGCATCACCGTCGTGTTGATACGTTTCTGTAATCGTTTCGTTAATTTGGCTCATCATGTGTTTAACAATCTGGCGACCGGATAGCGTAACTGACTGACCGATTCGTTTGTCATAGAAACGACAGTGTTCGTTCAACAGTGCTCCGTATGCTGAGTTAAGCAAAATCTTACGAACTAGCTGACGCTTATCGTAATACTCAAACTTTTCAGTGCCATATGCTTCTCTAGCTAGCTTTTGAGTTTCTTTACGCTCTGAATACCAGCGTGATAATAGTCCTGGAATGATGCCTTCTTTCTCATACGTAAAGATTGTACCATTAGCACTAATCATCCAAGGGCGATGACTGTCAAAGATAAGCTTCCAAATCTCTGCTGCGCTCATTTCAACACTACGACCATCTTCATAATCAATAGTGAGCGTTGTTCCTCGTTCTTGATTCATAATAGCAGCATATTCTAATGAACCAAACATATTTTCCCAAAGAACTGCACCAGTTACTGCATCAGCATCGTCACCGTTCTTCTTCTTGCGTTTGTCTTTAGCTAGAGACATGCTCTTGTCGTGCATATATTTGTCAGTTATTGTTTGTCGAACTTGACCCACGATTGTTTCCGGAGCCATGTTCAATGCACGAATAGCAGACGGATACAGTGAGTTAATGTCAACTGCGCCTACCCATTCATGGATGCCCTTCTTTGGAGTAGCAACATATGCACCGGCAGCTTGTTGTTCTTCTCCATAGATATCCTTGCGCTTTTTGTCAGGGACAATCATGTCACGGCGATGTGCTTCATTATAGATAGCCATTTCAATCATTGCCACAGAACCCATAACGACCGGCAGCAAGACTGTATTTTCATGCGCTAGTGCGTTTGCAAGGTCAAGAAACTTGAGTTTGTCATGGATTTTAAACACAAGCATCGTATCTTGTCGGTTATATTCTACAAAAGTTTTGAAATCTTTGTTATATAACTGATCCAAACTACCTTCGTATTGAGTTTTTCGCTCACCCAATTCATATTCACCGATTGCGTCTAGCGAATAACTGTGGCGCGATTCGTAGTTATACTTCTTGTATAATTGAAGATAATCCAGATGAATACGACCGATTAAATCGAAAGTCTGTTCTTCTTTACCAAAACGTTCATAAGTACGTGGCTTAGGCATTTGTCCGAGCAAACAGAATTTGCGTGTATCATCTTTGCTCATAATACGAGTAACACGATTCACACAATAGGGAATATCGTACCCTTCTGAGTTCCAGCCAGTCAATACGTCTGCGTCTTCGATTAAGTCAAAGAATGTCTCAAACATTTCAATTTCTGACCTAAACAAAAAACAATTTTCAAAATCTTTGGTTAGTTCTTGCGCGGTCTCATCACTCATATGCTTCGGGGGAATGACAAGAGTAACGAGTTGATCCAGCCAATCAAGATATACTGAAATAGCGGTCACTGGATTGAATGGATCATCAGTCGGACTAAAACCCTTTTCAGGATCAAAGTCCGTCTCAATATCGAAGAATGCTGTGTGAAGTTTTGGTGGTTCGGCATTCAAGTAGTTGTCAGATAAACACCTAAAAACTACGTTGATATCACTTTCGAAAAGAGTCTTGCCTCTATGCATTCTCTTTTCTTTTTCAAATTCTGCCTTCTTGCGAGTAGAAAATCTACTTACTCTATCGCCGTAGATAGATTGATATTTACCCTTAGGGTCCTCATAATAGAAAACATAGTTTGTTGGTAGTTCTTTATAGGCTCGTGTACCCTCAGGTGTACGCTCTACTACGTAGATTTTATCTGCTTTTGAATCTAAAACGGCATCAACGTATGACATTAGCTAGTCTTACCGACAGTCTCCAAAATAGTATTAAGTTCTTCGTTTTCTTCGTTTGTTTCATTGAGGCGCTGCTTGTGAGCAATCTTGATTGCCTTCTTGAGAACAGATGGCTTAACTTCAAGTTCTTCTGCGATTGCCTTAACAGTGTCGCTAAGACCTTCGTTTAGTGTTTCTACTTCCTGTAAAACACTGATGCCTTCATTGATGAGTTGGGTTAGTTTAACTTTTGCTTCTGCATTGAATGTACGTGACATGTTTTCTCCTTTAGTCTAGTTAGTATAACAGACTGTGCAGAAAATTCAACTATATTGGTAACCTTATTGAAAGATGTGGTTGTTTTTTTCGCCGTAAATCTTTATGTATTTACCGGCTAGCATATCTGCCATTGCTTCGATGGGCGACCCTGGATAACTATCTCCGGGCTTAATCATGCCTATTTCATGTTGACGAACGTGAACTAGTTCATGGAATACCGTTCTGAGAATGTCTACTAGATTACGATTCTTAGCATACACCCAAATATTATCTTCTCCTGGCACATGGCCGCCGGTGTGGTGATTTCCTTGTGCTTCCTCGGTATCCATTGATAATTCTATGTTTGGAACTTCGCCTAGGTTTAATTGCTTAGCTGTCCACTGTGCGAACTTATCTACTTCACCTTGCAAATCCATATCATTGTCTTCATCAAGTCTACCGTCAAACCAAGAACGAGGAGACTTTTTAAACTTGTTAGTGAATAATCTTTCTAACGCTCTATCAGAAATTTTATGTTTGGCAGCTACCTTTTTCAGGAGCTTATCCATATTGTTATAGCTGTGTTTAGCTAATGAAGGAAGCTCTTTAACTAAATCGTTAATTGCGGATTCATACATGCTTTCGCCGCCGCCACCGCCGTCTCCGCCACCTTCGCCGGAGCTGTTGTCTCCGTAACCAAAACCTGGATAGAAATATCCGCCATAAGCCCGTCTAGACTTATTTCTCTTACGCTTTCGTTCGGTGATAAATTCGTTAGCTCTCATTGTTATATTTATCAAATACGAAGCATATATGCAATTTCAGGTGGTATCCATGGTTTAGACATTTTTTCAGGATTCCAAACTATGCCGGCTACATTCTCGTTGATAAATGATTGCACATTTCCTAAGTAATCTAAACAAAGCACGTTTGCAGACTTTGGTAAATTTTTAATGAATTTGCTATGATAATTATTAACTTCTAATACTTCTCTGTGATAAAAGATAGGATAATCTGCATCAGAATGTCTTTCTATGGATGCTAATTCGCCACCTATGGATTCAGCTATTTCAAATGCACTATCAGCTATTCCAATAATTGGTTTATTATGCTCTGTCATATTGCGCACTAGTGCCAGTTCAACTGATGTTCGAAGTTCGGTATATTCTCCGCCGGTCAATATTAGTGAATCTAAATTATCAGTTACCGCATTGAAATCTTGATTTAATGTATTTGGAATGCAGAATAGATTATGCCCACTTAGGATGCTGTACCAACCGTGATCTATAGCATCATGCGCAAAACCATTATAATTAATTATTGATTGACTAAGTCCTATTCTCATATATGTATTTAACGTAAATATGGTAATGGCGACGATTTTACTCGCCGCCATTACGCTTAGTCTCTACTTAATTAGAAACGAAGACCGAAGCCAACGAGTCCACCGTGACGACCGAGATTGCCGTCGAAGTCAGTGTAACGATACTCAGCCTTAGCAAAAGTTGAGCCGATAAGCTTCACTTCAAGACCACCGCCGACAGTAACACCATCAGCAGAGCGTGCGCCAAGATCAAGATTGGTGTAGCCTACACGACCATACGCAAGAACATTCTTGTTCAAGGTATAACCGAGACGAGCGGCGGCACCAAAATCAGCACGGTCAAATACGTTAGCAGCAGTAGCTTCTGCACCAACAACTACCTTACCGAACTGAAGGTCATAGCCTAGGGCAGCGCCATAGGCAATGTCAGTTGCGTCAACACCGTTGCGAACTTCATCTGCACCAGCTGTTACCTCAAGACGAGGACCAGCAAATTCAGATGCCATTGCAGGGGTTGAAAGAGCAGCGGTTGCGAGTGCTGCGATTGCGATTAACTTTTTCATACTTTGTTTTTTCCTTTTAAGTTTGAAAACTTGACATTTTTAATGTCAGAGTTATGTATACAACATATCTGTGTCTGTGTCAAAATATTCGGGTAACTACTTTGATGTTGCCCGATATACTCCGTCCCAATTAGCGGGAGGATTCTCTTTATACTCGTTGATTCTTTCTATCATCATATCGTAGTACTGGTTCATTTCACCACGCCATGCTTGCTTTAAATCGCTTGCATAGTTTGCTGCAACTTCCCAGTGTCCTTGACGATATAGTTCTAAGAATTTCATGTGCTGTGTTTCACCCAACGGATCGTGGAAGGGGAACACTGTAAAGATTCTAGCAGGTTCAGTTTTACCCTTAACCGCAAGCAAATCAAGTTCAGCTACTTGGTATGTGTCCAAAACGTACTTCGCAGTTTTAGGTCCGATGACGATTTTAACGCCATAAGGTTTGCTTTGACCTTCGAGCCTGCTAGCAAGATTGACCCCATCACCAAGACAAGTATAGTCGAAACGCTGATCACTGCCCATATTACCAACAACCACAGTGTCAGTATTAATACCGAGGCCCATTCCAAAAGCTGGAATGCCTTCTTTTGTAACTTCATCATTGAATTCCTCTAGAGACTTTAGCATAATAAATGCCGTGTTGACTGCATCCTTAGCGTGTTGCGGATTGTCTACAGGTGCATTCCAAAATGCCATTTGAGCATCTCCTATATACTTATCTAGAGTTCCCCTGTTCTCTAAAATTGCTTTAGTCATCGCAGTCATATAGCGATTCATAATCTTAGTTAGACCCTGAACATCTTTACCATAGTGTTCACTGATTGTAGTAAATCCGCGAACATCTGTGAACATGATGCTTAGTTCTTGTTCAGTACCACCGAGTTGTAGTAGTTCTGGCTGACGCTGTAGTTGAGCAACTAAGTCTGGACTTAGATAAGTACCGAATTGTTTCTTAATCTGTTGTTTTTGCAAGTACTCATTGATATACTTAACAGTATAAATGTGTAAATAAATCACCAATGCTGCAACAATGTTGAAAGAAATATCAAACAATATGTTATTATGGGTAAATAGATATATCGGTGCGTAAGCGTATCCTACTAGTAATATGCCGATCCAAATGATTGAATATCTTACTCTTGATAGTATGATAATCAACAATGAAAGGACAATGAATGCCACAATATCAACAAGACCTACCCAATTCGGAATTGAAACAGAATCTCCCTTTATCAGAGTCTCTAGAAGGCTGGCCTGAACCTGAGGCGGCGTTTGACCACCGGACGGGGTCGCTATTGGATTTGCTAGCCCTTTCGCAGTCACGCCTAAAATCACAATCTTACCAGTCAGATCAGGAATTGGCTGGCCAATCTCCACAGAAGAAAACTGGTAATTCGGGTTTATAAATACCCTACCGTACTCATCTGTATTAATCGTACCAAACTGAGGAACACGTAATGCTTCAACCCCCGTCTGATTTATCTTCGCCTGATATGAAGGATCTCCCGCAGCAACTCTTAAAAGTTCTAAAGAAAACGCAGGATAATATTCGCCATTTGAAATCCCTAATAAAGGCACTCGACGGGTTACCCCGTCCGTCTCAGGAAGAGAAGATGTTATGCCGACGCCTACGGCAGACTCTTGAAGTATTGGAATGTTATCAAGAACACATGGATAGTTCGGAAGAAAATCAGTGGGTTGTCCGTCACCGACTACAGCAATACCTGTGCGGCGAGGGGGACGAATATCCTTAGGACAATCTTCAACTAGTGTTTGACTGAGAACAACTGGATATTGTTTTAAGGTATCTGATAGTACTCCGTCAGTCCCCATCCGATCAGGCTCAGACATAAGTATAGTACTGCCAACGATACCAGCGTTTGCCCCATAAAGATCGCTAATAATTTTGCTATATGTTTCCCTTGGAAAAGGATACTGTCCATATTTTTCAATTGCTTTCTCCCCGATATTTGCAACTACAATTTGTTCTGATTTTACTGGTTCCCCAAGCATCAGATAGTCATAGTATTTCAATTTCATACTATCAACTAGGAACGGATTCATCAACTTCACTGATAACAATAACAGTATAGTAGCTACTGCTAGCCATGGTGACAATAAAATTTTACTCGCTTTGTTTAACATTGATAATAGTTCCTCCGGCTGGCTCATTGATTTCAATTAGAAATGATTTCCCATTACTGTCTATGAATAGTGTTTTATTTGAGTCTTTCTTTATGACAATATCAACTGTTGTGCTAAGTGTTCTAGCAAGTCGTAGATAGTCTCCTGACAAAATAGTAGTAATCTGAGTAGTATTGTTAAGACCAAATGTAGTTCCGCAAAGTTTTGTGTTGTCTCTTGTTACGCAATCACTGCCGTCAGCATTATCAAGAAAATCTTCCCCTAAGAAGTCTGCGTTAATCGTATTAATATCAAGTTCTGAACTGGCTAGTTGATTTTCCTGTAGGTCGTCTTTAGCAAGGTAGTCAATATCAAGTTCTGATAAGTCTAGTATGTTAGCCTTAGATTCAGCAATTTCTTCTTCTGATCTAACTTCTTCTGCCGGAGATACAATTAACATATTATCAATTTGATTAAGAGTAAGGTTTAGAATAACTGGACGAGAAGGTCTACTGTCTGCGGTTGAAACTATAGTAGCTTGGAATGCTCTATTAAGAATGACAAAACCAGCAGCATTAGCTACAGTTATTTCTCCTACGGAGCCATCAGGTTCCGGAAGCAACATTATTAGACTCTTACCAAAGTCATCTACTGTTGCTGCAAAGTCCGTACCTCTAACAGCAATTGTTGCTGTGGGTGTTCTGAGATTGATGTTGCCCTTGTTCATCTTGCCAGACTGCCCTGTAGCAAATCTAGCAGTTCCGGCTGCGAATTTGAGAGCCATTCTACTTGTAGATGGCTTGCCACTATATACGAAATCGTCAATGACTAGTTTAGAGTGTTCAGTAACCTTAACCGTAGAATCGTCTATGAATGTGATTTCAACTCTGCCGTTACCAGTTTGTACCTTATCCAATTTGGCAATGGGTAACTGAGGTCGTGTAGGAACCTTAGTGGTTTTCTTGACGACCTCACTTATACCTCGGTTTTGCGTAACCTTGCCTATATTAGCATGGGCCGCCGGCGTTACACTGATTAATAGTAATAGTGCTGCCGCTGCTCGTGCTATCGATCTTAAGTGTATCGACATTGTTTGTACTCTTTTGATTTACAGTTACGGTATTAGTGTTGCCGGTAAGAATCATTTCAATATTCTTTCCAGCAGTACCATCCTGTACAGTGGTAATAGTGTTTCCATCACCTGCTATTGTCTTAGTGTTCACTACGTCATCTGCGTTTATAGTAGATGTAAGAGTGTTGGTGTCACCAGTTATTTCAATAGTTTGAGTAGCACCTGTAGCAGATGCCGCTGTTCCTTGATTGAATGTAAGATTATTTGAACTACCGGTAACCACTACTGTTTCGGACGAACTTGATACACTTGCAGCATCACCACGATCATAAGTTATAGTGTTACTATCACCAGTGACTGTAGTATCAGTCGAAACATTATCAGCCTGAACAATAGAACCCTGAATAAGGTTATTGTTACCTTCTTGTGTTGTGTTAATTATTTGTCCGTTACCGTCAAGCATTAACCGATTTTGTTCGGATCCAATTCTATTATTCTGTCCCTTCTGAACAATAGTAATAGTGCTGTTATCCCCTACCTGCTCAATAAAAATTGAGTTAGTAGTTGACTGTGCAAAAGCCAACGAACTAGACAACATAGCCATAATAAAAATCATTGACTTAAATTTCATTGTTTTTCTTCCTTGTATTTAAAGTACCCTTTCTCTACGCCTTGTTTAATCAGTTGTAGCACTGCTTCTTCCGTAGCCATTTTAACTGCCATTGTGTTGGCCTCATTCTCTGTCATACCGATTTCTGCTTCAACTAGTTTTGTGCCAACATCTACGAATTTGAAAAGAGAAAGGTCTCTGCCCACAGATAATACAGTTTTTGAAACTTGTACGTTCAAAATTATTTCGCCGGTATTAGTATTGACTCCGCGTAATGCTATAACTACTTGATCTTTTCGGTAACTAGTTGTTCCACCTATGCCGAGATATCTTGCTCCTACTCCGCCTGACTGTATGTTAGTATCATAACCGATAATACCACCTTGAACGATAAGACCAGCAAACAGCATTGGCTCAAGTTTATTTGCACCTTCACCAACATATTCTTCACGAGTTGTACGAACGATTTGACGTTCTTTTGCAAGGTCATCTACCCTATTGCGCTCTACAACTCTAAACCATGTTCCGCCGCCGGCATCTCGCAATGCGGATATTAGAAGAGGAGTGCCACCTTGTGTAACAGCAGTTGATATACTTGCTATACCATCTTTATCTTTGCGTTGACCTGTCAAATCAGGAAAGTCATATACTGCTACCACTGCTTGTCTTTCTGGAGCAGGAAGATTATATAACTCTTTGACTTGGGTAGTCATCTTTACTGGGTCTTCTTTTAATTGAAGACCGGCTGGGCCAGATGCTACGCAACCACTCAATAGTAGTGGCAATATGAGAAGTTTCCAATTCATTACCATTTAAATCCGCTAGTTGGAACTATGATTTCTGTCTGATTACCTTGAGCGTCAACGATAACCAACTTTATCTCAGTATCAGTCTTTTCATACTTAATGACATTACCTTCAAGGGTAAACTCTCCAGATTCTCCGCCCATTTCTCCAAACAGATTATTAGTCAACTGTTGAGCCAATTGCGAATAGATACGAGATTGTAGATTGTTCAAGAAACGATTCAGAATGGAGTTCTTTTCTTCCAACGCTTTTGCTTTTAGATCTGCTTCTATCTTATCTTGTATAGCTTTCTTACGTAGAGTTTCTTGATTCTCAATAGTCAACCATTGCGCTCCAGTGTTGATACCAGAGAACGATGGATTTTTGAACTGAAATACTATCTCAGTAGCCTGCACCGGAGTGCTTACTAACAATAGTGATAGTATGATTGAACGTTTCAGCATTGGTTATGCCTTGTCTTCTTTTTTCTTTGGTTGATTAATTGCGTATTCCGCTTCAACTCTTTCTTGTTCAATAGTTTTACCTCTGAGGTGTAATACAGTATCAACCTTTTGATTAAGACGAATCAAGTCATTATCAAGCATACGAACACGATCAATAAGTGCTATCAAGGTATTATTTGCCTGACTTAATACTGGCTTAACTTCTGTAGTTGCCCACTTCCAAACATAATATACGAAGTACCCCATGCCAAATGCAGCAACGATAGGGAAACCGTACTCACCGATTAATTTAGCTATATTTGGTCCCATTAGTCTTTCCTCGCATCATCTTTGCCGTCTGCACGAGCGACACGGCTAACATCTGGTCTAAGACCTAATGCATTACTAACTACAGTATCAATACGAATAACATCGTGATTCATAGTTTTAACACGATTGTCTAATGCCGTGATAATACCGTTCATGCCACTGATACTGCCAGTAACACCTGCAAGAATAAATTTCAATGTTAGAAATACAAAATATCCTGATGCTACCGCAGCAGCAATAGGAAAGCCCACATCGGCAACTAGCTTAAAAAATTCTCCCATCCGCACCTCTTTTTATAGTTATTATTGGAAATCCGTAGATTTAACTCTACGGAGTTCTATAATATTTAGTGTTTTGGGTAAAAATTAAAGTACTAGTTTTTAATGTAGGTTAATTGCACCAAGATTGCTTAGCATCACCGTAATATTCACGGGCAAAACCGTTCTTAATCAACAATGCACGAAGACTCATACCATCTAGAATCATGTCTCCGAGTACACGGCCACCGAACTTATCCCATCCATATAGAATGACTTGATGCTTTTTTGTAGATTTGATTACCAATTTAGTGAATTCACTAGCTTGTTCGCCGCGCTGCTTTTCGCTTTCGCACTGTCCACGAAATCCTTTTTCAGGAGTATCAACTCCAAAAACTCTTACTGCAAGTTCAGGCTTCAATGGAGCTGGTAAAAAGGGCGCTGCAATCACCACAGTATCACCATCAGTTGCTCTTATGATTAGAGTATCATAAGTTACACCAGTTGGTGTTTTCTGTGCGATTGCAGCAGAATGTGTTCCTAATAATAGGGCTACTAAAACAAGAAACTTTCTCATCTGTTGTAGATGCTTCTCTCAGGCTTTTCGCCCTTAAAAGTTGCGAGAACTTCCTTAAACTTGTCAACAGACTGTGCAGCAAGATTCTGCATTGACTCACGATCCATTGGCTTCAAATCATCATACTTGTTGAGGAAGTCTACCATAATCTGAGTAGGGATGTTTACCTTACGTCCGTCACGAAATACGATAGGATAGCGACCGTCTACATCCAAAGACTTCTTGAACTGAATGATGAGGTTAGGAACCTTATCTTGATCAGGATCGCCAGGAAGTTCTTCTTCTTCCTTGTCCCAATCGTCATAGCGTGATTCTGCGAGTAGCTCGGTAATTTTCATATGTAACCCTTTATCTAATAGAGTATTTATCACGACTTACTAAAACTACTATAGCACCGTGCAATACCAATGTCAACCTTTTTTATCCAATCGGCTGAAATAATCCGTCAAGACCTCTGCCAAATGTTAATTTACCGTCTTGGCTTCGCATAGCAAGCTGTAACTGCTCTACGATGTCAGGGGTAAGGTGTCTTGCTCTGACTTCGCCCTTAGGGAAGATATGCACCTCAACAGGGTCATCGCCGTAAACTTTTTGGATGGCTAACATACGATTGCGGCCTTCATGTCCAGTAACATTTGCATAATTCAGCCCAGTGAAATCTCCGTCAAAGTATTTTTCTGGTATATCTACTGTTAAAAATGGCGCACCTAAGCTACCACCGTCTTCTAAATGCTGTGCGATATAGTCTACGCTACCCGGCTCTGATAAGTGTGCAGCGAGTGATAGGAATACACTAGGCTTCATTGCTACTCTGAGTCCACGATAGTCTACATTAGAGTTGTAGGGTACTGAGCCCAAACCTTGAACATTGTCTACCTTATATTCTAATATGAACTCTTTGGCTCGCATTAGCTTGAACGAGTAGC
>Ga0214163_1000122_pt1 | contig 34081 bp, 25 predicted proteins | sample LakMenepilimnion_2_FD_153001 | JGI IMG/M metagenome (GOLD analysis project Ga0214163, IMG submission 153001) | Freshwater microbial communities from Lake Mendota, WI - Practice 15JUN2010 epilimnion v4 | ecosystem: Environmental > Aquatic > Freshwater > Lake > Epilimnion/Euphotic zone | place... | reverse complement strand
AGGCAATCCTCAAAAATGGTTTGTAAAATGATTTTGTAAATCAAATCAAAAAGTCGAAATTTATAGATTAAAATACCTTTTTATTCATGGCAAAAAAGATCGTTAATACATCAAACACGCTTCAAATTAATTTTGAGAAGGGAGCTAAAAAGGACCTTGCTAGTAGTCCCGTATTATTCCGTTTTCGAATTATTTTTGCAGCTTTTTTGTTTGGAATTGGCACTTTATTGTTGGTTGCATTTGCCTCTAACTTTTTTGTTGGGGTTGCTGATCAAAGTGAGTTGGAGCAGGGGGCAATCGCTGTATTAAATGGGTCAGACATTCCCGTAAAGAATTTTGCAGGCTTATTGGGGGCTAAGATTGCGCATTTCTTTTTGTTTCGAACTTTTGGTTGGTCTTCGTTTTTATTAATTCCCTTGTTTTATTTATCGGCATTAAAATTAGGTTTTAAGCGTGAAGTGTATCCTTTAGATCGCTTATCATGGCAAGTCTTATTTTATGTTATTTGGGGGAGTTTAATGGCAGGATTTTTGGTTTTTCAGTTGGATTTACCACATTCTATGGGCGGAGGAGTTGGCTTTTTTATCAATGAAAAACTGAACCAACTTTTAGGTTACTTATCTGTATTTCTTATTTTGTTTGTTGGCTTTGTCTTCTTAGTGGTATTTTATCAACTGAATCCTAAGTCCGCTCCCGCCGTTTCTGGATTTCCAAATAATGCAGCGGCAGATTTGGATGAGCCGTTGCCAACGGAATTCCCGGACGATTTTTTGGAGGATGATGGTCCTAGCATTCATGAAGACAATGAAGATTTGGAAGTTTTTAGGCCGATTGTTCCTCCTGAGAAAGTGGAAGAAATTAGCGTAGAGGAAGAGATATTGCCCAATGAAGTTGTAGCTACTGAAGATGACTTATCGTTTACCTATAAGGTCGCCGTGGACGAAACCCCTGTGGAAGAGGTGGAAGATTCTAGCTTGGCGGGCCAAGAGCTGAAGGCGAATGATTTGGTTCAGCAATTTGGTTTATATGATCCTACAGCTGATTTGCCTAAATACATTTATCCTACTTTGGATTTATTGAAGGAATACGATCAGAAAAACCAAACAACTCAAGTGACGATGGATGAGTTGAAAGAGAATAAAGAAAAAATTGTAGAGACTTTATTGAATTATGGGATAGGCATTCAGAAGATTGAGGCTACGATTGGGCCAACCGTCACTTTGTATGAAATTATTCCTAAAGCTGGGGTTCGAGTGAGCAAGATTACTTCATTGGAAGATGATTTATCACTTTCTTTAGCAGCTATGGGGGTTCGGATTATAGGCCAAATGCCTGGAAAAGGAACTATTGGCATTGAGGTAGCTAATAAAAATCGGGAGATGGTCCCTGTTCGTGCAGTGATTGGTTCTGAAAAATTCCAGAAATCGACCTATGATTTGCCGATCACCTTAGGTAAAACCATTTCAAATGAAATATTTGTAGCTGATTTAGCCAAAATGCCACATTTATTGATGGCTGGTGCTACTGGGCAAGGAAAGTCGGTAGGTCTCAACATGTTGTTGACCTCTTTGATTTATAAAAAACACCCTGCTACGTTAAAATTTGTTTTGGTCGATCCGAAAAAAGTAGAGCTTTCGTTATTTAATAAACTAGAAAGACACTTTTTAGCCTGTCTTCCAGATTCAGAAGAGGCGATTATAACCGATACTAAAAAAGTGGTCAGTACGCTTAATTCGCTTTGTAAGGAGATGGATATGCGGTATGATAAGTTGAAGGATGCGGGTTGTCGAAATATTAAAGAATATAACCAGAAGTTTATAAATCGCCGCCTGAACCCCAATGAGCATGATTTTATGCCTTACATTGTCTTGGTGATTGATGAGCTTGCCGATTTGATGTTGACAGCTGGGAAGGAAGTGGAGCATCCGATTGCCCGCTTGGCACAGTTGGCCCGTGCGATAGGCATACACTTAGTGGTTGCGACTCAGCGTCCGTCTGTCAACGTAATTACGGGTACCATTAAAGCGAATTTCCCAGCGAGATTATCATTTAAAGTAATGTCAAAAATTGATTCTAGGACTATTCTTGATGCGGGTGGTGCGGACCAATTAGTAGGAATGGGGGATATGCTCTTATCAATGGGTTCTGAAGTAATACGTTTACAATGTGCTTTTGTGGATACTCCTGAAGTGGAGGAAATTTGTGAATTCATTGGGAACCAACAAGGTTACGCGTCTGCTTATTTGTTGCCAGAGCCAGATTCTGAGGAAATGGGAGGGCAAGATCGTGGTGACTTCGATCCAGCTAATCGAGATTCGTTTTTTGAGGAGGCTGCTCGTTTAGTAGTAATGCACCAACAAGGTAGTACCTCATTGATTCAACGAAAATTGAAGTTGGGATACAATCGGGCTGGGCGTCTAATAGACCAGTTGGAGTCAGTGGGTATTGTGGGGTCTTTTGGTGGATCTAAGGCCAGAGAGGTATTAGTTAAATCGGAAACTGAATTAGAAGAAATATTAAAAAATCTATAAAATGAGTATGAAAAAATTGCTTTACATCGTTCTTAGTTTTTGTATCACTTTTTGTGCTTTAGGTCAAACTAACAAGGCTGTATCCTTGGTAGACGGGATGCAAAAAATGTATAAATCTTTACCCTCTTTTTCTGCTAATTTTTCTTATCAAACGGATGGTAGCGGAATAATGTCGGGATCGATTACTGTGAAAGGGACTAAATTTAGATTGAAAACGGCAGGCCAAGAAATTTTCAATAATGGGAAAGAAGTTTCTACCTACATGAAGGAAATTAATGAAGTAAATATATCAGGCTTTGATCCAGAGGAGGGTGAATTAAATCCGGCTAAGATTTACTCATTTGATAAAAAACAATATAAAATCAATCTAGTATCAGAGACTGCAGGTGTTTCCACGTTGGAATTAGCGCCAGTAACAAAGTCGGCTCAGATTCAAAAAATCAGTTTAAAGATTGAAGCTAACAGCTTTAAAGTAAAGGAGTGGACAATTGTCAATAAAGCAGGAAAGAAACAGAATTTTAAGATTACAAAATTCAATCCAAATGCAGGAGTAGATGATGCTTACTTTACCTTCAATAAGAAATCATTTCCAGGTGTTTCGGTGAATGATTTGAGGTAATAACTTGGCTTAAGAAACCGTTTCTAAAATCAATTGGCGCATAATCTCCAAGCCATCTGTATTATTTAAATCTGGATCTGCAGCGCGTTCTGGATGTGGCATAAGGCCAAATACGTTTCTTTTTTCATTGCATATACCAGCGATATTTAACAAACTCCCATTCGGGTTTGCTGCCTCATTGATATTCCCGTTTTCATCACAGTAATAAAAAAGAATTTGGTCATTGGCTTTTAAACTAGCCAGCGTTTTTTCATCTGTAAAGTATCTTCCCTCCGCATGTGCAATCGGTATTTTATAAGCTTTATTTACATCAAGCTCTTGAGTAAGTAGAGAATGGTTTGTCGCCGCCTTTAAGAAAATATTTTTTGAGATGAATTTTTGTGAGTTGTTTCTTAGGAGAACACCAGGAAGTAAATGCGCTTCAACTAGTACTTGAAATCCGTTGCATATTCCCATTAAATAGCCGCCATTTTTTGCATGTGCGATGACATGCTCCATGATAGGGGAAAAACGGGCAATGGCCCCTGAACGCAGGTAGTCTCCATAGGAAAATCCACCAGGAATAATGATGAAATCACAGCCTTGCAAATCTGTTTCTTTGTGCCAAAGTTTCACAGCCTCATGGCCTAAACTTTCAATAACTCCTACTGTGTCATCATCGCAATTAGAACCAGGAAATACTACAACGCCAAATTTCATATTTTTTCTATCAGATTATGCTCAAAAATACGGCTTTTTGTTAAATTTTTTAATAAGAAAAGCTCCTTTTATTTTTGACTATTTTACAAGACTGTTTTGCTTAAAAAAAAAGCTGCATGGGTTGCATGCAGCTTTTCAATATAAATAGGTTTAGACTAATAGCGGTAATGCTCAGGCTTGAATGGCCCGCTGGCAGAAACACCGATGTAATCTGCTTGTTCTTTTTCTAAGACCTCTAATTTTGCGCCAATATGAGCTAAATGTAAGAAAGCTACTTTCTCATCTAAATGCTTAGGTAAGATATAAACTTTGTTCTCATAATTTGCTGAATTAGCCCAAAGCTCTAATTGAGCCAAGGTTTGATTACAGAATGAGTTTGACATCACAAAAGAAGGGTGACCCATGGCGCAACCTAAGTTTACTAAACGACCTTCTGCTAAAATGATTACATTTTTGCCGTCGATGGTGTACATGTCAACCTGCGGTTTGATCTGATCCTTGGTTTGGCCATAGTTTTTATTTAACCATTCCATGTCAATTTCATTATCGAAATGACCAATGTTACAAACGATTGCTTTGTCCTTCATCGCTTTGAAGTGGCGATCACGGATAATTTTAACATTACCTGTCGCGGTAACAAAAATATTAGCTCTTGTCGCTGCTTCATCCATAGGAACTACTTCAAATCCATCCATAGCTGCTTGAAGAGCACATATTGGATCGATTTCAGTGACTAGCACACGGCAACCAGCACCTCTTAATGATTCTGCTGAACCTTTTCCTACGTCTCCGTAACCAGCAACAACTGCAACCTTTCCGGCTAACATTAAATCTGTTGCACGACGAATAGCGTCCACTAATGACTCTTTACATCCGTATTTGTTATCAAATTTAGACTTTGTAACGGAATCATTCACGTTAATGGCAGGTAGGAATAAAGTACCATTTTTCATACGCTCATACAAGCGGTGTACCCCCGTAGTAGTCTCCTCAGAAAGACCTTTGATTCCTTTGATTAACTCTGGGTACTCATCAAAAACCATATTAGTTAAGTCGCCACCATCATCTAAAATCATGTTAAGTGGTTGTTTGTCTTCCCCAAAGAATAAAGTTTGTTCGATACACCAATTAAACTCCTCCTCATTCATGCCCTTCCAAGCATAAACTGGAATACCTGCTGCTGCAATCGCTGCGGCAGCGTGATCTTGCGTAGAGAAAATATTACAAGATGACCAGGTAACTTCAGCTCCTAATGCAGTTAAAGTTTCAATTAACACGGCTGTTTGGATTGTCATGTGTAAACATCCCGCAATACGAGCACCCTTTAATGGTTGGGCTTTCCCGAATTCCGTTCTTAATGCCATTAAACCTGGCATTTCTGCTTCAGCTAATTGAATTTCCTTACGACCCCAGTCGGCCAATGCAATATCTTTGACTTTGAATGGTACATAAGTACCTGCTGTTAATGCCATATTTTTTTTATGCTTGTTTTCTTAATAAAGTGCAAATTTAATCTTTTTTTTCTTCAGACGCAAAATCTTATTGAACTCCTATTTAATGGTCATTTTTGACTATTTCATATTTAGCTAAGCGAATGGATTTTGAAGCATTAAACAGCTAGAAATGGAAGAACACTTTCTAGTTGAATTCCTCGTGAACCTTTGATGAGGATAAATGAATCTTTAATAGGATGGTCTTGAAGCCAATTGTGCAATCCAAATTTATCTGGAAAATAAAATGCTTTCGGTAAATGGGTGAGTGCATGTTGCATTTGATCTCCCACAAGTAATATTTTTTCAAATTGTAAATTTGAAATTAATTCTCCTAATGCGTTATGCTCAGAGGTAGATTCATCTCCGAGTTCATACATGTCACCTAAAATTAATACTTTAGGTTCATTTTCTGTTCCTGCAAAATGACTGATTGCAGCTGTCATGGAGGAAGGATTGGCATTATAAGCGTCCATTAAAACCTGATTACTTCCCGATTTTATAAATTGGGAGCGGTGGTTTGAAGGCAGGTAATTACGAATACCTTGGTTACATGCTTCATCTGTAACTTTAAAATGTTTGCCTATGGCTATAGCCATTTGAATATTTTCATAATTATAAGTACCAGGTAAATGTGTGGTTATTTTTTCTCCCGTATTTGTTTGATAAATGATGGTGGGAGTGGATGAAACCAACTTAATGGGCATCTCATGGTTTGCTAAAATGGTCATTTTGAATGCTCTCTCTGCATGCATTTCATGAACTACATTTTTTATTTCAGGCAAAAATACGGTGGATGAATGGGCCGCCAAAAAATCGAATAGTTCACCCTTACCTTTTCTAACCCCTTCGATTCCACCAAATCCTTCTAAATGTGCCTTGCCTATATTAGTGATTAAGCCATGTGTGGGTTGAGCAATATCAACTAACTCTTTGATGTCCCCCTGTTTATTGGCCCCCATTTCAATGACAGCAATTTCATCACTTTGTTTTATGGAAAGTATTGATAAGGGAACGCCTATGTGGTTGTTTAAATTCCCAGTCGTAGCAAAACATGTATATTTCTGAGACAGGACAGCGTAAATAAGTTCTTTCGTTGTGGTTTTGCCATTGGAGCCGGTGAGTCCAATGATAGGGATATGCAAGGTTTTGCGAAAGGAAGTAGCTAAATCTTGTAACGCTTTTAATGCATCGTCGACCAATAATGTTTTTTCCCCGGTATCATATTGTGCGTCGTCAATGATGGCATACGCAGCCCCTTTATCTAATGCTTCTTTTGCTAGAATATTGGCATTAAAATTAGGCCCTTGTAAAGCGAAAAAAAGATTCCCTTTTTGAATTTTTCGGGTGTCGGTCGACACCCCACTCGAGGATAAAAATTTGTCTAAAAGCAATGAATTTGTAGCCTTCATTTTATATTTAATGCTCCTATTTGCATATTGCGTCTACAAATATCGAATGAAAAATTTAGTATTCCTTTTATTAATCGCTTTTAGTACTCAAATTTTGGGCCAAAGCCTTCAATTTAAGTTAAATCAAGAAATTAAAGTTTCTACGAATAAAGGAATTTTGAAGAATGCGTGGGCTGGAGGATTAAATGCTGCTCAATTTTCCCAAATAGATTTAGATGCGGATGGAATTCAAGATTTAGTTGTTTTTGATCGTACGAATCAAAAAGTTTTTACCTATGTAAATAAATCCACTAAAGGAGGGGCAATCATTCTTAATTATGCTCCAACTTTTGAATCATTGTTTCCAGCGATTGAAAATTGGTTTATCTTATGCGATTATGATGGGGATCAAAAGAAAGATTTATTTACGTCGACTTCAGCGGGGGTTAAAGTATTTCACAATGTTTCGAGTGGGGCCAACCTTAAGTTTGAACTAGCCTCGGAAGCGCTTTATAGTGAGGGGATTGCCAGTCGAATTAATTTGTATGTAGCCGCCTCCGATATTCCGGCCATTGAAGATGTAGATGGGGATGGAGACATTGATATTTTATCATTTGATCCAGCAGGTCACTACCTGGAATTTCATAAAAATGTCTCAAAAGAAAAATCAGGTAAACCTGGATTGCAATTTCAAAAAGTAGGTGATTGTTGGGGTAATTTCATACACAATGATTGCCGTGATATTTTATTTGGGGTGCCTTGTGATGTTTCTGGAAATACGTCTATTGCCTTAAATAGTATTTTATCGCCTGTTAAAACCATGCATACGGGCAATAGTTTGAGTTTTTTGGATGCCAATCAAGATGGCATTAAGGACTTATTATTTGGTCATGTTACTTGTCCAAACTTAGTCTATTTACAAAATTCAGGAAGTTTAGGTCAGGCCAATTTCTTAAAGGCAGATTTTGATTTCCCCGCGAAATCTCCTGTTTCTGTTCCTTCATTTGCGGCCGCATTTCCTTTGGATTTAAATGGTGACGGTCAGGTGGAGTTATTGACTTCTACTAATGCTGCTGATAATGGAGGGTATGCCCAAGATTTTCAAAATTCAATCTCTTTGTATCAATTTGAAAAGGGGGAATGGGTTTTAAATTCAAGTAATTTTCTCCAAGTAGACATGTTGGATGTGGGTGAAGGTGCATCAGCAGTTTGGTGGGATGGCGATCAAGATGGTGATTTGGATTTTTATGTTGGAAACTCGGGAAAGAGGGGGGTGACTGGTGTTAGGGCATCGATTTATTTTTACGAAAATGTTGGCAACGCAATTAATCCAAACCTTGTTTTTAGAAGTGATGATTTTGGAGGTTTTTCAAAAACAATTCAGGGCACTGATATTCATTTAAGCGTTGCCGATGTCCATGATTCAGGTAGGCGCCAATTAATTATTACCTGTCAAACATTTTTAGGTCCAGAAATAAGATCTTGTAAAAGTAACATCGATGAATTCAGGAAGATTAGCCTCCCAGGATTAGCCTCTGGTGAACGCCCTTATTTTATGGATTGGGATCAAAATGGGTTTTTAGATGTTTTGGTCTTAGAGAAGTCAGGAAAAATTCGGAATTATGATGGACTTTCCATGAAGTTGATGGGGAGTGATTGGGGTAATTTTTCAAAACTATTGGATTGGACCTTGCAATCATTCGTGTTGGCCGATTTGGATTTGGATGGAAGATTGGAATTTGTGGGCCTCGATAAATTAGGTCGATTACACGTAGGTAAATTAGCCTTTAATTCACAAAATATAATTTGGGAGTTAAGTCCTATTTTTGAACCATTTAATTTTGGTCAAAAAGCAATAATCTCCACTTCTGATTGGAATCAAGATGGTTTAATGGATTTAAATATCGGCCTATCAACAGGCGGAATCCAGTTGTTAGCGAATAAATTTGTCTCTGAAATTTCCAAACAGTTATCGGATTCTTCTATTCAGGTTTGGCCTAATCCTAGCAACGATTTCATTCAAGTGATGGTCAATGAAAGTGGTTTCGTCGAATTATTTGATGTTACAGGAAGGAAATTCCTGACAAAAATAGCATTTGAAAGGGCACTGCCTAAAAAAATTGATTTAACTCAAATACCCAAAGGCCTATATTTTCTTCGATTTACCTCTTTGAAAAATCAAATCAGTGTAAAAAAAATAGTGATTCATTAGAAGAAATTTGGCAGGCCTAAAATGATTTGCCTTAGACTTACTATGATGATGACCATTCCGACTAAAATCATCATGGATTTTACTGGAAGTTTATTCGCTAATTTGGCAGCGATGGGAGCAGCGACTACACCACCCAAGATTAGGCCTATAATGACTTGCCAATAGCCCAAACCGATCACTGTAAAAAAGGTAATCGAAGAAGCAAGAGATACAAAAAACTCAGTCAAGTTAACACTGCCAATCGTGTATTTAGGATGCCTTCCAGAGGCAATGAGCGTGGAAGAGACTATCGGCCCCCAGCCTCCACCACCGATGGAATCTAAGTAACCCCCAAAAAGTGCTAATATACCCACGCGTTTTAATGGTCGCTTTTCCATCCTTTTAATTAATGCCTTACGAATGATGATAGCTCCTAAAAATAAGGTGTAAATAGAGACGATGGGCTTGATATAGGAAGAGTATTCTTCTAAACTAGATAATACATAGGCTCCTAAGATGGCGCCGATAATCCCAGGGATCACTAAGGTTTTAAATAATTTGGAATTTACATTGCCAAATTTCAAATGCATGTAACCTGATACGCCTGAGGTAAATACTTCCGAGGCATGTACAGATGCTGAAGCGGCAGCTGGCGTGATGCCTACTGATAATAGAAATGTAGTAGCTGTTACTCCATAAGCCATTCCAAGTGCACCATCAATCATTTGGGCAATAAATCCACCGGCGATGTAGTAAAGAATTTCAGCATTGACCGAGTTGAAAACGGCGATTAAATTTTCAGTAGTTAAATAACTGAAAATCAAATGACCTACAATCATGAGACCCAATGCATTGCTTAAATGAATGATGATCTCGGTAAAGCTTCTTTCCCTTTTCCAAATTACTTCAATGGCCTTGTAAAAACTTGGAAACTTCTTATTAAAATCACTTGGTTCGTTATTCATGGACTTATGTTACTATCTTAATCTCTACAAAGTTAATAGACTTTACTTAATCTACCAATAAAGTAGAGTAAATATTTTTTGACAAAAAAGACTTAATTTGCAAGTTCTTTTAATGATTAGATAAATTTTATGCGTTCAGAGTATCAGTTTCGTGAGATTGAAAAGCAATGGCAATCTTTTTGGGAAAAAAATCAAACTTTTAAATCTCAAATAAATCAAGATAAACCCAAGTATTATGTACTTGATATGTTCCCTTATCCTTCTGGTGCAGGGTTGCATGTGGGGCACCCGCTGGGTTACATAGCTTCTGATATAATTTCACGATACAAGCGATTATTGGGTTTTGAAGTTTTGCATCCCATGGGATTTGACTCCTTTGGTTTACCTGCTGAGCAATATGCGATTCAGACTGGACAACATCCCGCAGTCACCACTGAAAACAACATTTCAAAGTATATTGAGCAATTGAAGAATATGGGGTTTTCCTTTGATTGGTCTCGTGAAGTAAGGACCTCTGATGCCTCCTATTATAAATGGACACAATGGATATTTATGAAGCTTTTCAATTCTTGGTACAATCAGGAAACGGATCAAGCGGAATCGATTGAGACCTTGGTTGATGTTTTACAAAAACATGGTTCTATAAATTTATCAGCGGTTTGCGATGAGGAATTGCCTCGAATTACGGCCAACGAGTGGAATAGTTATTCGGAAGATGATCAATATCAATATTTATTGGGGTTTAGGTTGGCCTATTTAGATGATTCGGTAGTTAATTGGTGTCCAGCATTAGGAACGGTTTTAGCAAATGATGAGGTTAAAGATGGTTTTTCTGAGCGTGGAGGTTATCCTGTCGAGCAGAAAAAAATGCGTCAGTGGTCCATGCGAATTACCGCTTATGCAGATCGATTACTGACTGGTTTAGATGAAGTGGATTGGTCTGACTCTATAAAAGAACAACAGCGAAATTGGATCGGGAAGTCAATAGGAGCAGAGGTGACATTTGACATCGAAAATATTAGCGATAAAAAAATCAAGGTTTTTACGACTCGTGTTGATACCATTTATGGTGTATCCTTTATGGTGTTAGCTCCGGAACATGAATGGGTTGAATCATTAACTACTCCAGCGCAAAAATCAGCAGTGGATGAATATGTGAAATGGACTCAATCGCGCTCTGAATTAGACCGCGTGTCGGAAGTAAAACAAATTTCAGGGGTATTTACGGGAACCTATGTGATTAATCCAGTGAATAATCAACGTGTGCCTTTATTTTTAGCAGATTATGTATTAGCTGGATATGGAACAGGGGCTGTGATGGGTGTGCCGTCAGGAGACCAACGTGATTGGAATTTTGCGACTCATTTTGATTTACCGATTATCCCTATTTTGGATGCGCAAAAAAATATAGACCAACAAGCGGACGCAACGAAAGAAGGGCTCTATATTAATTCTGGAATCATTAACGGTTTGTCCTATAAAGAAGCTACGAATACGTTAATACATTGGCTCGAGCAACGTGGGATAGGGAAAGGAAAGATTCAATATCGAATGAGAAACGCAGTTTTCTCCAGACAAAGGTATTGGGGTGAGCCTGTGCCTGTGTATTTTAAACCTAATTCAAAGGGTGAATTATTGCCATATTTAATTGATGCAGCTGATTTACCCTTAGAACTGCCAAAAATCGACAAGTATTTGCCTACAGAAACGGGAGAGCCGCCCTTGGGAAGGGCTTCGGCAGATTGGAAATACAAAAATCAATATGATTACGAGTGGTCCACCATGCCGGGTTGGGCAGGTTCCTCTTGGTATTGGTACCGCTACATGGATTCTCAAAATGAAGAAGAATTTGCTTCGAGGGAAGCTATTGATTATTGGAAAGCGGTTGACTTATATATAGGAGGTTCTGAACATGCTACCGGTCATTTACTTTACAGTCGATTCTGGAATAAATTTTTGAAAGATTTAGGCTATGTGCAGGAAGAGGAGTTTGCTAAAAAGTTGATAAATCAGGGAATGATCCAAGGCAGATCAAATTTTGTTTATCGACTAAAAGATACTGAAAAGGTAACTTTTGTTTCTTTTGGTTTAAAAGATCAATATCAAGTGGCCGCATTACATGTCGATGTCAATATTGTTGAAAATGATATTTTGGATATTGAGGCATTTAAAAAGTCGAGAAATGATGTGCCAGATGATGCAGAATTTATTCTTGAGGGTGGTAAATATATCTGCGGATGGGAAGTTGAAAAAATGTCAAAATCCAAATATAACGTAGTCAACCCAGATGATTTGATTGCCAAATATGGTGCCGATACCTTGCGGGTATATGAAATGTTTTTGGGCCCATTGGAGCAATTTAAACCTTGGAACACTAATTCTATTTCTGGATCACATAACTTTTTGCGGAAGGTTTGGCGATTATTTTTTGATGAAAATACACAGGCTCAAAAGGTGGTAGATGAACCAGCTTCAGCGGATGAGCTTCGTGTCTTACATACTGCGATTAGAAAAGTGAAGGATGATTTAGACCGATTCTCCTTTAATACGGTCGTTTCAACACTCATGATATGTGTCAATGATTTGGGTCAATTGAAATGCCATAAAAAGTCGGTCTTGAGAGAGTTGTTAATCTTATTATCTCCTTATGCTCCACACATTTCAGAGGAATTATGGGTGGCATTAGGTGAACAACCTGGCCAAATTTCCTTGGCTAAATTTCCTGAATTTAATGCTTCTTTTTTAAATGAAGACACATTCAAATACCCGATTTCATTTAATGGAAAAGTAAAATTAACACTTGATTTCTCTAGCTCTGCTTCTCCAAGCGAGATAGAAAAGGGAGTATTGGAAAATGAGCAGGTGATTAAAATTTTAGCGGGTGTTTCGCCTTCGAAGGTCATTGTTGTCCCTAAACGTATCGTTAATATTGTATTGGGAAAATAGTTTAACCTGAATTATTTGGCTAAAAGCATCTCTAATGCTTTCAAAAAGGTAATGATGAAAGCTAGTAAGCCAATACTCCATTTCATGGATTTGTGTATGGCCACTTGAATCTCTAACCTGAGTTCCATTTTAAATTCATTAAACTGGGCAATTAATGAATCGATTTTGGCGTCTATTCGGGATTCTAATGAGTCAAATTTGGTATCTAGTCTTGACTCTAATGCATTAAATTTAGTTTCAAGTCTAGACTCTAAGCCATCAAATTTGGTTTCTAATACTTCAAATTTATTTTCTAGCCCTTCAAACCTATTTTCCAATTGCTTGAAGTCCGTTTTCAGACTAGCCACATCTGCAACAACCGCATCTAGGCGGATGTCCAGGTGGTTGATGTGATTGAATTGTGATTTCAACAAAAGTGTATTAACATCTTCACCGGTTAGCCCTTCCCCTCGACTAAATCGCTCCTCAATTTCTGTTAATTTTGGTTGGATCATTTCCAGCAGCATATCTTCAATCTTGGATTTTTGATTCATCAGTTCTAAGGGTTAGGCAACAAAAATTTCAAGTGGCCTAAGGTATAGAGAATGCTTGGAAATGCAACCTATATTCAATGAAACAAACGGATCATTTTAAAATTCTAATTGGGAACTAATAATGGGAATTAGGGGTAACGCATATCGATAGCTTAAGCCTCTTAAACTTGAATCATAACGTTCTTCGATAACGTTTTTGGTATTGAACACATTTTGTAGGTCTAATCTGAAAGACCATGTTCGGTTCAACTTATTTATTCGGTAGGCCACTGAAATATCGATGCGTTCAAAATTGGGATATTGAGCTTCAAAAGCTTTTGATGAAACATTAACAGTCGTATTTCTTTTTATGGATTCAGCCAAGTTAATGGGAGTATATCGATTTCCCCCTCTGATTAAATAGCGAATATTCATCGAAAGTGATTTTTGCTTGGCCAATTTAAAGTCTTTTCCTACCAAAATCGTACTCGCAAAAAGGTTATTGAATTGTGTATTACGCCATTTTAAGTCTTTATTTTGAAATTTTGAATCAAAAAGTGATGCAGTTATGAGGTAGTAAAAATCGTCAGCCAAAAACCTTTCTAAAGTCAGTTCAATCCCTTTATTTATCCCTTTACCTGCATTTTCTAATACTTGGCTAGGAATACCCGAAGAATAATTGACCATGGAGAATAAGCCTGTCCTTAATGTGTCTACTGGAACTTGGTTGATGTTTTGTAGGTAAGCTTCAACTTTCATTCGGGTATGTTCACCCATTCGCTGATCGTAAGAAATCACTTGATGCAGGGCTTGAGAGGGTGCTATATTTATATTTGGCTGTGAAAAGGATCCGTTAGGTAAATATTTTTTAAAAAGATAAGTGGATATGGGTTCTATTCGAGAATGCCAACCAATCCCAAGACCTATTCTACCTCCCGACTTATTTTCTAAGGCAATGGCCATTCTAGGTTCAATTGCCTTAGATTGATTCAGTGAAAATTGGTATGCATGCAGTCCCATCGTAGTTTGAAAGGAAGGCGTCCACTTTTTTATAATTTGCCCAAACTGTTGTAAATAAAAAGTGTAATTTGACTCATTTAAATAATTGACCAATTTTTTACCGTCCCATCGATTATCAGTAAGCTCAAAAGATAATTGACTTACATTAATGCCAAATTTTGCACTTAAACTTGTATTAAACTTAAGCACATAAGTAGCATTCATTCGAAAATTTGGATATCGGTATTGTTGATCTCTAGTGTTTTTCCAGGCATTCGCCATGATTTCATTTTTGCGGTAGGTAGAAGACTCATTAGTTAACGCTAAAACAGTCGAAAGATGGCCATTCTTAGTGGGTAATTTATAAGATAAACCAATGACACTCATTAGACTATTGGAATAATCCTGGGTAGTTAATTTTTCATCTTCTGTATCATTAGCCCCTGCTAGGCCCCAAAGCGTCATAAGTCCAGCTCTTTTCAAAGGAATATCAATGGTGTAATTCAGGTCACGATAGGCAGGTTTGAAATTTCCAGAATTAATATTGACTAATCCCGATTTCAAAAGCAGCTCTAAGGTTGAATACCTGACACCTGCCCGATAGGAACCTCCATTTTTTCCAAACGGTCCTTCAGAAGCTACATCGATTCCAACGACAGATAATTGTGCCATCCATTCCCTCTTCTCGTTATTTCCCCTTCGAAATCGTAAGTCAAATACTCCTGAAGCGGCATTTCCATATTCTGCTGGAAATGCACCCGACATAAAATCTGAATTAGCCAAGCTGGTTGAGTTGATCATTGATATGATTCCACTTGTGGAGCCTTGTCCATCTCCGAAATGATTGGGATTAGGTATTTCGATACCTTCCATTCTCCACAATAATCCTTTAGGGGAATTCCCACGAATGATGATTTCGTTATTTTGATCAGACCCCGCATTCGTGACCCCTGCAAAGTTTAAAGACATGCGTGCCGGATCTTGAAAACCTCCTGCATATCTATTGGCTTCGGTAACGGAAAATTGGCGCGTGCTCACGATAGCCATTTCGTTTTTAGCACGGTCTTTAGCTCGTTCAGAAGTGACGAAAACTTCCTTTAAAAATTGGGGTGTTTCTTCTAGGTCAATCGTTAGATTGATTTCTTTTCCACTTTTAAGTTCTATATCTGAAACTTGACCTTTGGCATAACCGAGAAATGAGTAGGAAATACGGTAACGGCCAACGGGTATTTTACGGAAATAAAACCTTCCTAGGCTATCCGTAAAGCTGATGGAATTTCCGGGCATTAAATGAACTGAAACACCGATGAGCGGCTGTAAAGTGATTTTGTCTGTTATTTTACCTCGAAGGGTTTGTTCAAGATTTTGCGTAAAAGCGGATGACGCAATACCTAAATATAACATTAGGATGACAAGAATTCGAAACATTATGAACCACTTTTTTTGATTCATCCGTATAAAATTGACCTTATCTTTTTTTATAATCTTTGATTTCTTTTAGCAAAGTTCTCAATTCAAGTACTTTTTCTTTATTACTCTCAAATAAATCATGTTCCTCTTTTGGATCTGTTTTTAGGTTAAATAATTGACCATTTACCTCCTGTTTACTTTGCTCGATTTTTTGTGGTTCCGTAAATCCGCCAGATCCCAGGCCTTCAATTAACTTCCAATCCCCTTTGCGAATCGTTAAATATCCGATGGAAGATGAAATGACAATTCCGGGCTGTCCTTTTATTTCTTTTGTTTGACTTTTTAAAATTGGCATTATGCTATAAGTGTCTTCTGAGGTCGCCTTAATTCCTGTCAAATCACTACAAGTAGCTAATAAATTGGCCAAACTTGTCGTGACATTTGAAATGGAATTAGGTTTGACTTGTGCGGGCCAACGAACGAAAAAAGGAATTCGGTGCCCTCCTTCAAAGGCGTCGCCTTTCATTCCTCTAAATTCTCCCGCCGATTTATGATTAAATCGTTCAATGTAATCGGAACGCCAATAAGGACCATTATCACTGGCGAAAATCACGATTGTATTTTTTGCTATACCTTGTTTTTCTAATTGCTTTAAGATGGCGCCGACCGATGCGTCAACTTGCTGTACAAAATCCCCATATTCCCCTGCGCCCGATTTTCCTATATATTCGGGATTGGGCATCCACGGAGTATGAGGGGCTGCCAAGGGTAGATAAAGAAAAAAGGGCTTATCATTTTTCTGACTTGAAATAAAATGGTTTGCTTTCTCAATAAACCGTGGCAAAACTTGATGAAAATCGAAGGAAGGAGACATTTTTCCTTCTCTCCAAAATGGACCTGAATACCCTTTCTCCATTTTATTTCCCGGGGTATAGGCCGTTGGCTGTTCTTCTACTTTTTGATTTTCTAAGTATAAATAAGGCGGCATGTCCAAGGAGGCTGGTAAGATATATGAATAATCAAAACCTGCTGTTTTGGGTCCAGCAGTGGCCGCTTGAGTAAAGTCAATGATTTCTGGGTTCAACTCTGATTTAATCCCAAAGTCTTTTTGGTTTAAAAGTGCTTCATTTCCAGGTAATAAAGTCCAGTCAACGCCTAAATGCCATTTACCAATGACACCTGTCGAATAACCCGCTTGTGAAAGCAATTTCGCTACGGTTTGTTGGTCATTTTCAATCAATGACCGACTATATCCCCTTAAAACGCCCACAGGCAATTTACTTCTAAACGGATATCGTCCGGTCAATATCGCATATCTTGTTGGCGTACAAACACCAGAAGCGGAATGAGCATCCGTAAATCGCATGCCTTGAATCGCAATTTGGTCAATATTAGGTGTCTTTATTTTGCCATTGGGATTGTTAATCGAAACATCACCATAGCCTAAATCATCTGCTAAAATATAAATGATATTAGGTAATGTTGCTTTCTTACTTTGACCCATTAATGGAACATTAAGTAATAATCCGATGGCAATGAGTGTAATTTTTTTCATGGTCTCTACAATGATTTGATCCAATTTTTAATTAAGTCGATGCCTTCTTTATGAGATAATCGACGACCTAATTCAGGCATCATGACCCCAGGATCCAGCGAATGCATGCGATAGGCTAATATACTCTCTTCAGGCTTTCCTGGTACAATATCATAGGACAAATTACCTGAACCCCTTCCAGCAGCTACAGGAGTCTTCATAAAGCCATAACTAGTTTTATTCGAATTATTCCAATGTAGAAATAAACCCGATGATTGTGCGGGGCCTACAGGATTGTGGCAATGGGCGCAATTGATATCTAAATAAGCTTTTGCCCTAAGGTCTAATGGGGCATTTAAATCATAGTACGAAGGCATTTTAGGTACAGCCGATAGCTCAGGAAGATTGCTTAAAACATTTTTGTTTTTCCAATGGGCCAATTGATTTTCATGAGTTCCATTTTCATAAGCTAAATCACCATTTAATTGGCGCGCGGACGGCCCAATGGGCGTCATGATTCCTTGTCTTTCGTGGCAGCCCTTACACTGATTCATATTAGGAACCACATAGTCAAAAGATTGCTTTTTCCCTTGCTCATCAATCCAAGACACTAAATCTCCACCTCCAGCTACTTCCAAAATAGCTTCATTTTGTTCTTTATTCCATATATAGGGTAGTGCTTTCCAACCTTTTGCTTCGTGGATTAAAATTCGAGTTTCCATCAGTCTTCGGCCTTTTGCTTCCACACGCTCATCGTTTTTATAATAAAATGTCTTGGCTATGATGGTCCCAACGGGGAATTGAAAAACGGAATCTGAATTAAAACTCACTTGGGTGCCTTTAGGTATTTTTACAAATCTCAGCTTATGTGCATAATCTGAAAATAAGGGCGAATTAAGGCGATAGGGTAATACGTCCTCAGAAGGAATTTGATCTTCAATTTTACCTTTAAATAGGGCAAAATCAGATAATTTTTCGGGATAGTTAAATTCAGAATTGATTTCGGAATCTATCGACATTAAAAATGTCAAACTAATGCATGAAATGATACTGATGAAAACCTTATTCATGTCCTTAAAACTTGTTTGATTTTATCGAAACAGGTGAACATTCAAATAAATAGGGCCCTACCAATACATTTTTAAAATCATGATCAGCATCTAAAAATGAAGTGCTTTGGTTGACGTTATTTTGGACACAAATGGCGTATTCAGGCAGATATTTACCATTAGCTCCCACAAGTTTGGGGTCAAGTATTCCATCAAAAACTACCTGTGGCACCTTGCGGCCAAACTTCAACTTCATTCGATATAATTGGCCAAATCGACTATCCATAGGTACCCGGCGTGGTTTTCTTTCAAATAAATTGTCATGAATGTAAATCGCTGTGGGGTAGGGGTAATAGCCTTTATCTTTATTTTTTTTCTCTGTCATAAAGTAACTAATAATAGCGACTCCCACTGTTGAATGATTTAAGATTTTATTGTCAAAAATTTCTACTTGGCTCGTAGCCAAAATCATCATTCCTGTGCCTTTAGGGACATTACCTACTATATTACCTTTAGGTGCAAAATTGGCCAAATTATTTTCCTTGATTAAGTTATGGTGTACACGCACATATCCTCCCTTTTTCTGAATTAGATCGGGTAAATCAAAAACCAAAATACCTCCAGTGTTTCCTTCCGCAACATTGTTATAAACTTCTGCATAAAGTGAATTTTCAATTTCAATTCCTGCCACATTTTGGATTGCTTTACAATTTCGAACAGTAATATATTTTGATTGCCCTACATAAATTCCAGCATCAGAAGCGCCGATGGCGATGCAACTATCAATCAATACTTTTTCACAAAGTACGGGATAAAGAGCGTAGCTGCCATTTGTAGGGGAAGGTTTTCCGGTCCAAGCGGTTTTTAATCTTCGGAATGTAATTCCTTTTACGTGCATAGTTTTGATCAAATCTCCCTTAGAATCTTCAGCCGTAAAATCTTCTAAAGTAATATTTTCACAATTAGTGACTTTTATCCCTTCTGCCCCCTGTGTTTGCCCTTTGAAGCTTAAGATTGTTTGATCAATTCCTTTTCCTCTTATGGTGATGTTTTTTTTCCCATCTAGGCTCAAACTTTTAGTTAGCGCAAAGTTGCCAGCTTCTATGTTAATCACATCCCCATCTTCTGCTAATATCAATTTTGTTTGCAGTTTTTTTTCAAAGTCTGCCTGAGCAATCATTTGAGTACTTAATAGCGTAAATAAGCTTAAAATTAAAAGTCGCATAATGTAGAATTAAACAGATAAAAATAAGATTGAAGTTTAGTTAACTTTTTTGAAACTTCAATTTACGGATTTTGTTTTTTAAAATTTTGGATAATTAAATCCATTGTGATAGGTTGGTTCAATCAAGTTGTTAGCTGATTTTTTATCGAATTAGCTTCTTTGAATTTTCCATAGGTAAAATCCTAAAAAATGCGTGGATTGATTGTTTTTAGTAATCGTTCAGATAGTAAATGATTGGGCTAAAAAGACTCTTTCAAGCCCATTGATATTATTATTGCTATTTAATACTAAGTAAATATTTAATTGATTCTGGAACTTGGATCGCGTGAAGGGAGCTTTCGTCCTCTATGTAATAATGTTGGATCTTTGCTTTTTTAGCAGCCTTCATAATGGCGGGTAAATTCAACTGACCGGTCCCTAATGCTACATCATTTTCTGAAGATGTACCCCCAGATAAATTACCGACGACACCTTTTTTTAGATCTTTGACATGCATCAATTTAAATCGATTGGGATATTTTTCTAGCAGTTTAGCAGGATCTATTCCTGGAAAAAATGTCCACAGGATATCCATTTCAAAATTCACAAAATTGGGGTCGGTATTTTTTGCGATATAATCAAAAAATGTACCCCCTTCGTAGGGCGCAAATTCAAAGCCATGGTTATGGTAGCAAAAGGCTAAACCAAAGTTTTCTTTTAGATTTTTCCCAATTTTACTGAAATCTGTGATGGTTTTATCAGCTAATTCTTTGGTGAATGGACCATCATGTGGAATCCAAGCTACCCGAACAAATTTAGCGCCTAAAATCTTGGCATTTGCTGCAACTTCGTCAGCCTTCATGAGTGCATCTTGATAACTTACACCAAAAGAAGAACAATACATGCCTCTTTCATCTAGTAGTTTTCTAATTTCAAATGCTTTTTTGCCAAATAAACTAGAAAATTCCATGTCATAAATCTTCATCCCTTTTAAAGAATCTAACGTGGATGCCATATCTTTTTGGAGACTTTGTCTATACGTATATGAAACCATTCCTAATGGAACACCATTGATACTGGGACTTTTTTGGGCATTTAAATTTGATGCTAAGCAGATCAAACTCACTGCAATGAGTAATTTATACCTCATGATCTTATAATTGAATAGGTTAATCATTTTATTTTCAGGCGCGAAAAATACACCCTATATATATATGATAGGTGTTGTACCGTCAAAAAATGCCTTGAAATTTAGTTTCTTGGACCTCCGCCACCTTGTCGCTGCGCCGCTTGCATGGTTTTATATTTTTCTAATTGCTCTGGAGTTAAGATTGCTTTTAATGATTCTAATTGAGCATCATTTAATTTTTTCATTTCAGCTTGCATTGCTTCTCTTTCCATGCCAGCTTGACGGAATTCCATCATTTTTTCCATTCTAGCGGTAACCAATGGTTCAATTTTTTTGATTTGATCTTTGGATAAGGTCAATTCTGTTTCCATGCGATCGATTTGACGCTGAACCATCGCTTGTGGATTGAAATCCTGAGCTGATACTTGAGTTGAAAAACTCATTAAAATTGCCATGATGGCAAATGAAGCGATTAATTTTTTCATAGTTATTTTGTTTGAAAGGGAATTTAAAAAAAATTACTTAAAAAATAGAATTTAAGATCAATTTGTAGACGTCTGTGGGTTCAAGTTCTGATTTTGACGCCTTATTAGAGATAAAAACCGGATAAAATTCCTTGGCACAATTAGGGCTACCGTGAGAACCTTTAACTAATGTGGCATCTAAAGGGATTACATCCATTAAATACCGAAAGCCTGTTAGTTTTCGGGCCAACTTATATCCAGCTCTTAGTTTGATGAATGGATTTTTAGGGTCCATGAACATTTCTACCGGATCATAGCCTGGTTTTTTGAAGATATCCACACACCGAGCAAAGTCTGGTGCCTTAGTGTCATCAAGCCAATAGTAATAGGTAAACCATTTGTCTGTATCTGCGATTAAAACAAAATCGCCTGTTCGTTCATGATTTAAGTGCTGTGCTTCTATTTCTGCCGAATCTAATACTTGGGCAACCCCGGGAATGGCCTTTAATATCTTTTTCACCTCTTTTTTATCGGCTTGGTCTTTGACATAAATATGAGCAATTTGATGATCTGAGACTGCGAAGGCTTTACTTGCTCCAGCATCTAATAGTTCTAAGCCTCTTTCTTCACGTATTGCCATGCAATCATGGGTCCTTAAAATTCGATTTATATGAATGGGTTCGGAGACATTATTGATTCCATATTCTGATAATAAAATGACTTGCGTTTGAGTACTCTCAAAATGTTCGATTAATTGTTGGACTACCCGATCAATTTCCCCCAATTCCTTTGATATTTTTGTGAAATCTACTCCAAATTTCTGAAGGCAATAATCAAGGTGAGGAAGGTATATTAAATTGAGCGTTGGGTTATATTTTTTATCCACAAAAATGGAAGCATCCGCAATCCATTGAGTGGATTTAATATTGGCATTAGGCCCCCAAAAGTTGAACAATGGAAATGTACCAAGGGCATCCTGTAATTCATCTCTTAATTCAGGTGGGTTTGAATAGCAATCTGGGGCCTTTACTCCGTCTGCATGGTACTGAGGTCTCGGGGTAACAGAATAATCTGCGCTGGAATACATATTATACCACCAAAACATTTTTGCGCAAGTGAAATTAGGGTCTTTTTTCTTGGCCTCATCCCATATTTTAGGAGAGCCAACTAAATGATTCGATTGTTTCCAGAATTTAACTTCAGCGTCGGTCCTATCATACCAACCATTGCCCACAATGCCATGTGAAGTAGGGTATTTTCCTGTGACATAGCAGCTCTGGGCTGTAGTGGTTACTGCCGGTAATACCGGCTTGATTTTACTTAAGTGGTTTTTCTTAAGGTATGATTTTAAATAGGGGGTATGTTCTGAAATAATGCTTTCAGACAATCCGACAACATCTATGACAACTGTTTTTTGCATCTTTAAGCATTTAAAATGGTTTTCACCCATTCGATTTCTCGAGCGATTGATTCATGAATAGGCGCTTGAAACTCGGTAGGTAAAACAGCCCATGTATAGGTTTCAATTTCTAAATGACGTGTAAATGCCTGCGACTTTTGAACTTCTAAGGTATCTATGATTTCTTTTTGAGTTGAGCCCAATAATCCATAGTTCGCTAAAAATAGGGGGACATGAAAATGTATTCTCCATTCATCAAACTTATCTGCTGAATAATCCTGAATGGCTTCATCCAAATCTTGATATTGAAGGTATTCGCCGTTTTTCAACAATGCTTTTACTTGGTGTAAGTAAACAGGCTCATGGTATTTTTTGAGCTCATCTATTTTTTCTTGCGGATTAGTTCTTAAATCTACACGCAGTGCAGAACTTATTTGAATCTTGCCTACGCCAATTCCCTTTTGATTTAATTCTTTAATGCAGTTAGCAGGAGTATCATAACTCACTCCAAAATGACAAATATCAAAACACAATTGAATGTGTCTTTTGATTAAATCAACTGAATGATAGAAACCTTTATTTTGGAGGTATTCTGTACCTAATGGAATTAAGGTACTTTCATACCATTCCACAAATTCGGTAAAATTTTCAAGAATTCCGTCTGGTTCAGGTTCAATATCAATATGAATCCATTTACCAGTTTCTTCCTCTATTTTAGCTAATTCAATGACTAAGTCGACTAAGTGAAGTGTTGCTTTTTCGGTAGCATTTGTTAATTCTTCCGAATTTTTCCACCAATATTTATAGGATAAGGGGGAAGTTGAAATTCCTCCTTCATTTAAATTTTCGGGTAAAAGATTGGCCAACAAATGTGCTAACCTAAGCGTGTAATCATAGCGGTCTTTCGTTGTCCAATCAGGGGTATGTACATCGTCTTTGACAATGGTATTATGAAAACCACCGTATGGAAATCCATTTAACGTAAATACATACAAATCCTCCTTTTTAAGCCAACCTTTTAATCGCTCAAACTCACTGGGATTTTGTAAATCAATACTCGCTTGATTCGCAAATCGCAGCCCCAAACCCATTTTCTCATAGGGAGCTATTTGTTCTTTCACCAAGGGGACATTTTTTTGTAATTCAGCAAAATGCTCGTGCCAAATTTCCCCTGGATGGATATTACTGCAATAGCTAAAATGACCATGTTTAGTCTCCATTACTTATGCAAGTTTAGCTAGGTAATCCACCGATTGCTTGACAATTTCAAAATCAATTTCATGTACCTCAATCCCCTTTCCTAAGGCTAAAAGCAAGGTGATGGTTAATTGGCCCCCAAGATGTTCTTGAAATTCCTGCAACCCCTTATAAAGATTTATTTTATCATTTTCAGCTAAGGCAGGATGGTAAATATCAAAACCAAGCTTTTTAATTAAAGCAATAATACGGTCTAAATCTTCTTTTGAAATATTTCCAATCAGATGAGAATATACACAATCTAAGGCGATGCCAATGGCCACGGCTTCTCCATGGCGAATACTAAATGAACTTAAATATTCTAATTTATGTGCAGCCCAATGTCCAAAATCTAAGGGCCGAGCAGAACCTAATTCAAACGGATCACCAGAAGATATGTGCTTCATGTGTAAATCGGCGCAACGGTAAATTTGCTCCATCATGACAGACTCATTTCTTGAGTTCATGTCAGCTGCATGCTCTTCAAGCCACGTGAAAAATGATAAATCTTTAATCAAGGCTACTTTAATGGCTTCTGCAATTCCGGATCTCCAATCTCGGTCTATTAGTGTAGTTAAAAAAGCAACATCATTAAATACGGCTACAGCAGGAGCAAATGTGCCAAGAAAGTTCTTTTTTCCTAAATAATTAACCCCATTTTTTACGCCTACCCCAGAGTCATTTTGGGACAATACGGTCGTTGGGATTCGAATTAATTTAACTCCCCGATGTGAAATAGCGGCAGCATAGCCAGACATATCCAAGAAGGCACCTCCACCGATGGAAGCTACAAAAGAATGTCGATCAATTCGATGCTCATCGATCGCTCGAACCACTTCTTCATAAAATCTTGGATCGTTTTTACAAATTTCTCCTCCGGGTAAAACTAAAATCTCAGGTGACAATTTAGCTACCGGATGAAATTCGAAATATTTGATGATGGAATTTGTGAGGTTGGGATGTGTATCGGCGACACCTTTGTCAACCACAAATAAAATGCGTTTTTGAAATTCTGGGTTACCAAAATGGCGTATAAAATGTGCAAACATGTCATTTGCAGTATCAAACAAGTTTTTCGTGAAAAAAACTTCGTATTGAAAAGGGACTTGAAATATTTGTTTTAAAGGTTGCATGAACTCAAATTTACGTAACTGCAAACTTTTTACCTAATTGAATTGATACGGGTAAAAGCAGGACAACAAATATAGCCATTTCCCATTGTCCGCTCAAGCTTACCCAAGCAGCATTCATTAAAATTAAAGTTAAAACCCCTGTTTTTACTGTTTTACCAATATTAGGGCCTATTGGATTCTTTATTGCCACGTATAATTTATTCGATATCAAAAAAAAGTGGGTGATTACAAAAGGCAATGCTATATAAATATGGTCGAATGTATAGGCAAAATAAATTTGAGATAGGTGGACCAACAAAAATAGTAATTGGGCAAAAAGAAGGGTTTTTGGAGTTCCTCCATGCACCTCACCCCTTGAAACTAAAGTAATTGCGGCAATATAAATTAACGGAATGATGATTAAATATCCATAGGTAAAAACACCTATTTCGTAAACGCTCATCCCTAAAAGTAAATTAAACGCTCTACATAATCCCATGTTGATCGGGCCAAATATGAACATATGTTTGCCCTTCCAATCGTAAAACAAAGCACAAATACTAATGATAATTGCAATAAAGCCACTCAAACGGCTATGCCAAAATGCACAAAAGATACCCGCTGAGAGCAATAAAATTCCTCCAAGAATTGCCTCGGATTTTAAAATTCTTCCACTGGGCAATGCGCGTTCGGGCCTTTCTAGCTTATCTAAATCATGGTCAAATACATCATTGAAAATAACCCCTCCTGCATATAAACACATGGTTGAAATACCCAAAAATAGCACGGTATTTAGGTCAATAAAATCAAACAGAAACCCAACGATGGACATGCCCGCTAATACATCAGTTAAAGACGTAATGACATTTGCGGGTCGCATGAGTTCAATGAATGCTCTGATTTTTGCTTTCATCAACGGATAATCATGGAGTTTTTGTTGATTCTAGGTGCTTGACCACCTCTGAGGACCGTATTACCATTGAATTTTTGTGATTGATCAATTTCCAATCCATGGATAAAATCACTTTCATGGATTTGTCCACTTTGTGCAAAAGCGTCTAAGGCATTTTGGTATGTGACTAGTCGAATTGTTTCTAGATCAATTCCTTTCATTTTCATTAAGGCGGCCGTTTTTGGAATAGCTAATGGATCCGAAATTCCCCAGTCGGCAGCTGAATTGACCATGATCCGAGTGGGGCCATATTCTTTAACAATTTCGACCATACGTTCATTCCCCATTTTGGTAAATGGATAAATGGTAAAAGCGGCGTAAAAACCTTGATCTAGTACAGACTTTACTGTTTCCTCATTGTTATGATCAATGATCACCATTTTAGGATCTAAACCATGTTCTAAAGCAATAGCCATACTTCTTTCGGTCCCTTTTTTCTTATCACGATGGGGAGTATGCACTTGAACCGGAAGGTTCATTTCTTTGGCCATTTCTAATTGGGCCCGGTAATATTTTTCTTCTGCAGCGGTTTGATCATCAAAACCGATTTCTCCAACCCCTACGACACCTTCTTTTTGAAGAAATAGGGGAAGTATTTCCATTACTTGTTCGGCTAATGCTTCATTATTTGCTTCCCTAGAATTTAGACCGATCGTGCAATAATGCTTTATTCCAAATTGCGAAGAACGGAATCTTTCCCATCCCACAAGACTCGAAAAATAGTCCTTAAAGGAAGCTAATCCGGTTCTGGGTTGGCCTAGCCAAAAGGCCGGTTCAATCAAAGCTACCACGCCTGCATCAGCTAAAGCCTGATAATCATCTGTGGTCCTTGAACTCATGTGCATATGCGGGTCAAAGAATTTCATTCCTTGAGTGTAGCTCATGAAATCATGATCGACCACATTGGCAGTTGCTTTTTCTTCTGTTGATCCTTCAAAATGCGAAGGATTTAATTCCTTTTGATGTGGATTTTGACACATAAATTTAGGCTTGATATATAGGTTCAGGCAATTCTAATTCTTTCCATTGCTCTTTTGTACTTCCTGGTTGGTCAATTTCCTGGTTGACCAACTCAGCGGCCAGAATATCTCTTGGATTATCTGATTCTGCTAATTTTTTAATATCGCTACACAAATGATCATTCATAAATTTAGGCACTAATCGCCATACTTGTGAGGGAACACGCCTAGCAGCAGCCCATCTTTCATGTGCAAAGTCTGATAAGGTATCTGCAAGGGCTTGATTGGCTCGATTTTCTAGTCCGTAAATTCGGTGAATTGCTTTATCGTTGAAGATGCATTTTAAAACCATTTGATTCCAAGCTAATTCAGAAAAATACAGACTTGGATATGGATTTTCAAAGGCGATTGATTCAAACACAGAACCCATATTAGACCTTACAGCATCTGTGGCTCTTAATAAAAAATGAGTGGGATTTTTTAATGCTGGGAGCGCAGCATGCAAGGCTACAGCTTCATTAATCTCAGCGGTGTCAAACAATAAATCTAGTTGGCTTACCCCTTCTTGCTCAGATATCAAACAAATAAAATAAATACGTACTAATTTTTCTAGCGTATAATCCTGCCAGGACCAACCCTCAATAATGCTTTTTGGGTTTTCCACTTTGGTTTTTGATACAAACCTGGGGGTCATAACAAATGCTAAAGCAAGTTCTTTGGGATTTCCTTTCGATTTAGACGTAATCCAAATGGTTTCTGTTGGATTTGCAAATCGTATGATTTCCCCAAAAAGGATTGAACTGTATTCCAATGTAAATATGTTTAAATGTAGTAAGCGAATTTATAAAATTATGCTTGGAAGTTTGTCATGATTTTTATCATTTCTTTGAACTGAAGCTAGTAAAATCAATTATGAATTATAAAAGTATTAGTATAAATTTAAATTAAATTCTGAATTCAATTCTAAACAAATTTTATGCTCCGTTCTCTTACATCATTTTTATTCATTGCCTTATTTACCTTTACCGGTTTTAGTCAGGCACAGAATTTTACTTTTGAGGCGATAAAATCGTATCCATTTCCTACAGAACTCATTCGGTCAAACAAAGGGAATAAGATTGCTTGGGCCCTGGAGGAAAAAGGCGTTCGGAATATTTATGTGGCTGAAGGGCCAAGTTTTGAACCACGTAAGTTAACATCATTTACAGATGATGACGGTCAAGAAATTACTTCTATTTCTATTTCAGATGATGGTAAATGGGTTATTTTTGTTCGTGGGGGTGATCATGGAGCTAATTTTGATCACCTAAAACCCATAAATCCGTATGGCAATCTCGAACCGCAAACCGTTCGGGTCATGCAAATTGCCTTTACTGGTGGACCTATTCGAATTATTTCGGAAGGAGATGAGCCGGTTATTTCTCCAAAAAACGATGTGGTCGCTTACATCAAAGAAGGCCAACCTTGGATATGTAAATTAGATACGAATAAAAATGAGGATTTTTTAGAAGCCCCAGTGAAATTGTTTAAAACAAGAGGAACGGTATCTCAATTAAAGTGGTCTCCAGATGGCTCAAAAGTTGTTTTTGTGGCTAATAGAGGTGACCATGCATTCATTGGAACGCTGACCATCGGAAATAACCAAATCCAATGGATTGATCCATCTTTTGCTCGCGACTTAAGTCCTCGTTGGTCCCCTGATGGGAAAAACATTGTATTTATTCGAACCTTGTCTTTAGGTGGTCAGGCTGATTCTTTAACTCAAAGAAAAAAGATTTCTTGGAGCATTCGTACTGCTTCTTTGGATGGGGTGGATTCGAAAATGGTTTGGGATGCTCCTAAAACTAATCGAGGGTCTTTGCCAACAACACATGGAGGCCCAAATTTATTCTGGGCTACTGATAATGTCATCACATTTACTTCCTATCATGATGGTTGGCCCCATTTATATTCCATTGCACCTTCAGGTGGCAAGCCTTTGCTTTTAACACCAGGAGAATTCATGGTCGAGCATGTGAGTTTAAGTTTGGATGGGAAAAGTCTATTATGCGATGCCAATACCGGTCCTGATGCCTTAGACAAGGATAGGAGACACATTCTTCAAGTGCCTGTAGATAGAGCTGAGATGAAGGTATTAACACCAGGAAATGGCAATGAATGGACAGCGTTAGCTTTGGAAAATAATCAGGGGATTGTTTACATCGGGTCAACTCCGCAAAAAGCACCTCAGGTTATTTTTAAAATTGATAATGCCGCAGCTAAATCAATCACTTCTTCTTTTTTTCCTGCTGAATATCCTGAAAAATTACTTGTTGAACCTAAGCAAGTGATTTTTAAGTCTTTGGATGGTTTACCGGTTCATGCTCAAATTTTTGATAATTCGAATGGATCAAAGAAAAAACCCGCCATTATTTTTGTACATGGTGGTCCTCCTAGGCAAATGCTTTTAGGTTGGCATTATTCTGATTACTATGCAAATGACTATGCATTAAATCAATATTTAGCAAATCTAGGCTTTGTCGTATTGTCAGTGAATTATAGATTGGGCATCGGGTATGGCTATGAATTTCAACATCCTAAATCTGCTGGTCATTTAGGGGCCTCTGAATATTTAGATATTAAAGCGGCAGGGGAGTGGTTAGCAAGTCAATCTTATGTCGATGCAAAAAAAATAGGTATTTATGGAGGTTCTTATGGGGGGTATTTGACAGCTTTAGGATTAGCCAGAGATTCAAAATTATTTGCGGCAGGGGTCGACATTCATGGGGTTCATGATTGGGCTAACCAATTTAAAGTTGAACCTTTAGCCGATGAATTTCACCGTGCACCTGATGCAGAATGGGCGGCAAGCTTGTCATTTAGGTCTTCACCTGTATCTTCAGTGAATACCTGGACTTCTCCTGCCTTAATTATTCATGCAGACGATGATCGCAATGTTTCATTTAATCAGAGTGTTGATATGGTTAATCGGCTATTAAAAAGAAAAGTGGCTATTGAAACAATGGTCATCGTTGACGATACGCATCATTGGTTAAAATTTTCAAATGCATTGAAAGTATTTAATGCGACAGCAAATTATTTTAAAGCTAAGTTTTTGAAATAGGTTAAACCCTGATTTTAAATTAATTTTGTCCTATGGATGAAAGACCGATTACTGACTGGTTGCCTTTGACAAAGAAGGAAGTAGAAAAAAGAGGCTGGGATGAACTTGATGTTATTTTAGTTTCTGGGGATGCTTATGTGGATCATCCAGCTTTTGGCACTGCGGTCATTGGCAGGATCATGGAGAGTGAAGGCTTGAAGGTCGGGATTGTAGCACAACCCAATTGGCAAGACGACTTGCGAGATTTCAAAAAGTTAGGTAAACCCAAGTATTTTTTTGGGGTAACCGCGGGATGTATGGATTCGATGGTGAATCATTATACAGCTAATAAACGCTTGCGTTCAAATGATTCCTATACACCTGGTGGAGAATCAGGATTTAGACCTGATTATGCCACTACGGTTTATTCCAAAATATTAAAGGAGATTTATCCCGATGTACCTGTTTTAATCGGGGGCATTGAGGCTTCCCTACGCCGAGTAACGCATTATGATTATTGGGCAGACAAATTATTCCCTTCGGTTTTAGTGGATTCCGGAGCGGATATGTTGGTCTACGGCATGGGCGAACAGCCTTTACGCGAAATCATGCGTGGGGTTAAAGAAGGTAAAAATCTACGTGATTTAACGCACATAAATCAGGTTGCTTTTTTACAATCAAAGGCTGATGCTTTACCGCCAACAGATTGGGAGACCGTAGAGTTGTCCAGTCATGAGGTGTGTTTAGAAGATAAAATAAAATATGCTTCCAACTTTAAGATTGTGGAAGTTGAATCGAATAAATGGCAAGCGAATCGAATCACTCAGGCAGTTGGGGATGATATATTAGTCATTAACCCCCCATTTAAGACGATGGAAGAGGTTGAGATGGATAAATCCTTTGATTTACCTTATACTCGATTACCGCATCCGAAATATCGCAAGCGTGGACCCATTCCTGCTTTTGAGATGATTAAGTTTTCTGTGAATATGCACCGAGGATGTTTTGGGGGTTGTAGTTTTTGTACTATTTCAGCGCATCAGGGTAAGTTTATTGCGTCTAGGAGTGAGGCTTCGATCATGAGGGAGGTTGAACAGATAACGAAGGCTCCTGATTTCAAAGGGTATATTTCTGATTTGGGTGGACCTTCGGCTAATATGTACAAGATGAAAGGGAAAGATGAGGCAATTTGTGCTCGTTGTGTGAGTCCATCTTGTATTCACCCGGTGATTTGCAATAATTTAGACACTTCACATAAGCCTATGACTGAAATTTATCGTAAAGTCGACGCACACCCAGGAATCAAGAAGGCGTTTGTTGGCTCAGGTGTACGCTATGATTTATTGGTCGATGATTTCAATAAAAATAATCAAGATGGCAACCATGATGAATACATGGAGCAATTGATTACTCGGCATGTGTCGGGTCGATTAAAAGTGGCTCCGGAACATACTTCAGATGCCACTTTGCGGGTAATGCGCAAACCTTCGTTTAAATATTTTCATGCATTTAAAAAGAAGTATGATGCTATTTCGGCAAAGTTTGGATTAAAACAACCTTTAATTCCGTATTTCATTTCATCACATCCGGGTTGCGAGGAAGAAGATATGGCTAATTTAGCTGCGGAAACGAAGGATTTAGGTTTTCATTTAGAGCAGGTGCAGGATTTTACGCCCACACCTATGACGGTGGCTGAGGTAATTTATTATTCTGGGGTTCACCCTTATACGTTGCAACCGATTAAAACGGCTAAGACGAGAGAAGAAAAGCAGAATCAAAACAAATATTTTTTCTGGTATAAGCCAGAATATAAAGATTGGATTCGCAATCGATTAACTTTTTTGAAGCGTCCTGATTTAGCTCAAAGACTATTGGGTTTTAGGAATAATAAAAATACGTGGGATAAGAAATAATCGCCATTTATAAGTGCCTGTATCCATTTAAACTAGACAAAATGAGTGAAGAAGATGTGTTGATCGTTCGCGATAGTAATGGAGCAATTCTAACAGAAGGGGACTCGGTTACAGTGATTAAAGATTTAAAAGTGAGGGGCTCGTCAGGAATTATTAAAAGAGGCACGATGGTGAAAAATATTCGTTTAACGGATGCTGACGATGAAATCGAAGGTAAGGTAGATAAATCTGTGATGGTTTTGAGGACTGAGTTTTTAAAGAAAGCCTAAGTTTGGTAATAAGTAATAGGTATTACCTAATTTATTCTTCCTCCTCTTCCTCTTCTTGAATCAGGCCAGAGTTCAGTTTCTTGTTCGATTTAACGCCTAGTTTATGTAGATTTTGGGCTCTTGTAACTAGATTTCCTTTTCCCGTACTCAATTTATTTAGTGCATTTTGATGCGAGTCTTCGGCTTTTTTAATGTGTTTGCCTATATCTTCCATGTCTTGGGTAAAGCCCACAAATTTATCGTATAAATCTCCGGCTTGTCGGGCTATTTCAATCGCATTTCGGGTTTGGTATTCTGTTTTCCAAACGGAAGCGATGGTCCTTAAAGTTGCCAATAGGGTAGAAGGGGAGACCAATACTATTTTTCTTTCCCATGCGTAGTTGAAAAGGCTATAATCTTGACTGATGGTTGCCACAAAACCAGACTCAATGGGGATAAATAGCAAGGTGAAATCTGGGCTATTGAGGTCAAGACTGGTGTGATAGTCTTTAGCGGAAAGTAGTTTAATATGTGATTTCAGTGATTCGATATGTTCTTTAAGTGCTTGTTCTTTTTCAATGGTCCCGTCATCAGCACTTGTAAATCTTTCATAGGCTGTTAGAGATACTTTTGAGTCGATGATGATGTTTTTATTGTCGGGCAGAAAAATGACTGCGTCGGGTTTTATGGTCTCTTGAATTTGATTTTTGGTGACAAATTGTGTTTCGTATTCCATGCCTTTTTTAAGGCCTGAGCTTTCTAAAACACGCTCTAAAATCATTTCACCCCAGTTTCCCTGTGACTTGTTTGATCCTTTGAGGGCATTGGTTAGGTCTTCTGTTTTTTGAGTTACTGTTTGGTTTAGGCTCGTCAGGTTTTTAATTTGCTCCATTAAAATGGTGCTTTGTTCCAAACTGTTTTTTTGACCTAAGTTTACTTTTTCCTCAAATTCTTTAAGCTTTTCTTTGAGTGGATTTAATACATCATTTAATTTAACTTGTTGTTGGTCACTCAGCATTTTCCCTTGCCTTAGTACGGAGTCGTTGCTAACATCAATTAATATTTTTCGTAGTTTCTCTTCATCTGATTTTTGATTCTCTACTGTTTGTTTGAGCGTTTCATTTTGACCTTCTAGTTGGGATAACTTTCCAAACATCGCTTTATTATCAGCTTCTAACTGGATTATTTTATGTTGGTTTGCCTCTGCTTGAGCCAACTGGCTTTTTAGTAAAGCTATTTTACCGTTTAGAAGTAGATAGGTTAGGGCAGAGCTAACAAGAATGGCGATAAAAATGTATAGTATGGTCATGGAGCAAAGATATAAAAAATCAGGTAATTGTAGGGGGCGGGTTTACCTCGTCCCTTCGTAAAATCAGGTAAACAGGTAATAAGTATTAGGTAATATTCGGGCATAAAAAAACCGCGATCTTACGATGCGGTCTTTTAATAACTTGGAGCTTACTTACTTTCCCGGGTTTGATCCCAGTATCATCAGCGGTGCGGGGCTTAACTTCTCTGTTCGAGATGGGAAGAGGTGAACACCCGTCCTATCGGCTCCATATTCTTATCAAGGTTGCTGCTTCATTTGTTTGGTTTATTTTCCAGCACGTTTTGAGGGTGGTGAAACTTTTGCCTGAATGAATCAGCCTTTTTCCATATTGTGAGATAAATTAAAAAGTAAAAGTTTAAAAAATGGTAAGCTTTCGGGTAATTAGTACTACTCGACTTTGACATTACTGCCTTTACATCTGTAGCCTATCAACCGTGTCGTCTACACGGACCCTTCATGGAATACTCATCTTCAGGTCAGTTTCGCACTTAGATGCTTTCAGCGCTTATCTGGTCCCGACGTGGCTACTCAGCTATGCCCTTGGCAGAACAACTGATTTACCAGCGGTCAGTCCAACTCGGTCCTCTCGTACTAAAGTCAGAACCTGTCAATATTCCTACGCCCACAACAGATAGGGACCGAACTGTCTCACGACGTTCTGAACCCAGCTCGCGTGCCACTTTAATCGGCGAACAGCCGAACCCTTGGGACCTTCTC
>Ga0214163_1000121_pt1 | contig 34181 bp, 22 predicted proteins | sample LakMenepilimnion_2_FD_153001 | JGI IMG/M metagenome (GOLD analysis project Ga0214163, IMG submission 153001) | Freshwater microbial communities from Lake Mendota, WI - Practice 15JUN2010 epilimnion v4 | ecosystem: Environmental > Aquatic > Freshwater > Lake > Epilimnion/Euphotic zone | place... | reverse complement strand
TAAGGCTTCGGTCGAACATACACTCTCAGTCGCTTGTTCATCCAACTCGAGGCATTATTGGTAAATGTCCAATCCTTAGTACCACCTTCACTATTGCCGATCCCAATGTCAGCCCTCTGCGCAGCTTTCCATTGATTGATCGCAAAGACCGTTTGTTTCGCGCCGGCGTTATGCACCTGCATGCTCCCATAACCATCGGGTGGAAGGGCGATCTCATCTCCAAAATCGTAAATACTATCGGATGCACCCTCGACGTGCGCTCCGTTGACCATCCCGTAATTGTCTGGCCAGAACTCGATGTTCCCAGAACTTATCCCACGTCCACTCGTGACGTTCGAAGTGCTGCTAAAGATGTCCATATCCTCCACCGGCATCTGAAATCTCGCACCGCTCGATATTGTTGGTATCCCAATCTTCTGGACGTCATCGGTAAAAGCCTTCATCGTAACGAACACTTTACGCTCGGCCCCATTGCTATCGGTCAATTCAACAAGATAACCAATACGATCAAAGGAACCCTTCGCGGCATCCACCTTCACATCGTATTGAATGTTGTAAGCCAACTTATTGAGATCCAAATCGTAAATCAATTTGTATTCCTTCGCTGTCGAAATCGAATCGAGAAATTCCGGCTCGACTCCAGCGCGAAAAGCACCGACCGGCAACCCGGTTCCACCACACAAATTCGGCTCTGCCAGCATATTCCAAGCGAAACGAAACGCTCGAGGATCCTTAACGGCTTCAGAAGTCAAAATCACTTGATCACCTTGAATGCGAGCCTTGGCAGCATGGTAGCCATTCGACCCTACACCAATCACTTCAAAGTGGCTCGGCTCCTTTCCATCACGCGTCTTCAATCCACCAGCGGTGTTCTTGAAAGTCACCTTCAATTCACTACCTGATACTTCAAACCCCTCCATTGAAGGCCCTCTGGCAACCACATCGGTCTTTCCATACGTATCGCGCAATGCCAATAACGCTAGGCGTCGCCCTACCTCTTGCTTGTTCGGCGGATGAATGTCATTGACTGTTGCAATGTCATTAATGACTACCATCCCCGTTGAAGGTATCGCCTTCTCGATCGCTCCTTGCGCTTCCCAAAATTTCGCTAACGTAGTCGGATCCGCATCGCCGTAACGAAAGGGTGCTATTTGCACATAATAGAAAGGAAACTCTCCTTGGTTCCACAACGTTCGCCAACCTTGAACTAACCCCTTCTTCTTCTCAACGTACAACATGCCTTCATCATGATTGCTCTCTCCTTGATACCAAATCGCTCCGCGTATCGGGAACCCAACCACCGAATGAATCATCCCGTTGTACAACATCGTGGGATCTTGGTTACTTGTAAAAGGTGCCAAATCTCCTGGGTAACCAGGACTCGGCTCAACCAACCCCTTTCCTCCAACCTCTTGCTTCGCCCTCTGCAACCAACTCTCTAAACGCTCGATGTAATCACCAAGCTTCTGCTGATACTCTTTGCTCCCCGGCGTACGCCCCATCACCGAGCGATAGATTCCATTCAACGTTTCAACTTGCTCAAATCCCACCGGTGGAACCCACGGCTCAATACGCGTTCCACCCCACGATGCATTCACTAACCCCACCGGGACATCTAACTTCTTGCTCAACTCGCGCGCCATGTAGTAACCACAAGCAGTAAAGCCTGCGACTGTCTGCGGAGAACAAACTTGCCACTCACCTTTGAAATCCTCCAAAGGAACCATCGAAGCAACCAAAGGTACCTTGATGTGCCGAATCAATGGATGATCTCCGGCCGCTATCTCCTCTTGCGGATTGCCACTCGCAGCTACCGTCCACTCCATGTTCGACTGGCCTGAACACAACCATACTTCTCCGACCAAGACGTCTTCAAACCGAAGTGTGTTCTCGCCGCGAATCGTCAACGCTTGCGGTAACTTCGATGCCGGCATCGCAGGGAATTTCACCACCCAACGACCTTGATCGTCCGCAACCCCCTGCGCGCTCTTGCCACCAAACTCTACAACGACTTTCTCTCCCCCTTGCGCCCACCCCCAAAATCGCAACTCTTGATCCCGTTGCAAGACCATGTGATCCCCAAAGACCGACGCAAGCCGCACTTCAGCAAGCGACTCGCCGATCAAACCCATCGAAACAATCACCATCATAGAGAACATGGTGATCAAGGATCGTGTTGCACAAACACGCCGCAATTCATTTGAAAAACAATGCATGGACTTGGCTTACCAATCAAGAAGTGACTCGGGGGCAATGCTTAATGCAAACCTACTTTAGCCCATCGACTCAGATCATGCTAGTATCCGTACAACCACGGACAAGCCTCACTGTCTCAACACCTACTTCTGTGCACCCGCCGGCTTCGATGCACTCGGTGAAACAGCAGGACGCTTCGAATCACTCGTCAGCTTCGCCGCTACCCCCTTACCTTCTCCCACCTTGCTGTCTCCCACCTTGCCATCACCCGACGCTTCATCCTTTGCTATCCGCTCTGTAATCACTCCATCTTGCGACTTGGAGAACATAGGATGCGCAAAAGTCACCTGCGAACGATGCTCGACTCCATTAGGTGTCTGCGAAAGGGGAAACTCGTCATTGCTCGAACCACCCGTACCAATCCCATCCCCAGCAAACCTAGTCCCTCGATAAATGGTCCCCTGTTGGATTGGACCAACGCCCATAAACCAACTATCCTTTGCATTGCTCCCCGCCTGCGCTACGCCCGACTGCCACAACGGCTCTCGCGTCTCGCGATCATAAGCGAACACGGCTACCTTCGCCGCCGCACTCTTAACTTCCTTCTTCGCTATCGACAACTCCGGGATGATCGGCAAACTTGGGGTTGCCGTGATCAAAGTAGAAGCACTGCTCAGAACATTGCTTGCAGGCAATCCATATGTCATGTTGTGACCGTCCGTACCCAGAGCCCCGACACGCGCCTCGCAGATGATCTCTGCTAAGTCCTTCGTATCGACCAACATGCAACCCGCTGCCGTCAACTGCTGCCTTAATGAACTGATAACGTAATCGGACGTCACCAAATTATGGGTCATGGGCACCCCCGGAATCGACTTACCGGCCGAGGACATGTAAGTGGTGTCCAAAAAAATCTTGTACCCAGAAAGTGGCCGAAAATCGATCTGCGATACAGTCGCATCCACCGCGTCGCTCATCAGTAACTGCTCCGTCGCCGTTACCGACTTGGTAGTCCCGCAACCCAAGAAACAACTCATCCACAACGAGCCACCCACAAGCACCAGACCTAACCCCATGGCGCGAAAAAGCTCCGCAGCAAACGCTTGATCGCCTTCTCGAATTCTCCAATTCATCCGCGTGGTCTTCACTTTGTGTTCCCGTCGCTCTACCGCAATCTCGATGATCCCTGCGCTTCGGTCCGTATCGCTTGCAATAATGGCTCACTGGGCCGATCGATTTGGACTTGTTGCACCCGCCCTTGGGCATCAATGATCTGCACCGCAAGCTTCGAAGGTGCGACTTCCCCAGCACTCGACTTGGGTTCAATCAAACGCTCTAAACCTAGCTTGCTTATCTGCTCGTATAAAACTTCGGTTCCACAGTACAGCCCTTCATCAAGCTGACCATCCGCGGCATAACACACACCTACCAACTCACCCTGATCATTAAATAACCCACCCCCACTGCGCCCTTGAACCGGCGCACCGGAGGTCTCGATATTCGGCGCTCCTAAATAACGATTCATTTTCGTCACACGCGAATCACGCACGCTGGGCAACTGACCGTGATCACATCCAACACTGAATACGGCTTGCCCCTCGCGAACTGCACTCCCACGGCTTAACACGGGTGCCACGTCGACAGGTTTCTTAGGGCGAAACACAACCAATCCGATGTCTTTCTCTTCGATCTGATGGTGAATCAACTCACCTCGATAAGCCACAGGCACTCCCTGCTCGAAGACTTCAATGCTGATCGGACTATTGGGACTCATATCCCGAAATAAATGCCCACAAGTCAGCACCAAAGCTTCTCCCTGCTGAGAATCAATAATCGTCCCAGAACCAACCGCTTGATGCGACGGCTCGTCGACAATAATACGCACTGTCGCTCGGTGTGCTCGCCCTTTCAGGGCCGATTGATCAACCCCAATGTTTGATCCTGTATTCAATGAACCTGCGGCTGCATTAGCCACTGGCTGAATGGGCCTCATCGGCACCAATTCCCCCCGGCCCAATTCATTCGTCGCCGACTGATGCCTAACCAAGCCACCGGCAGAATTTGGAACCGTAACTTGCACCCCTCGTAGAGAGTCCGCTGCCGAGGAACGAACCATCCGCTGCGTGAATTCCAAAAGATTTACTTCGCCCAAGATCCGATCTACTTCTCGTCCTCCGCGCACGAGAATCGTCGTCGGAGCGGTATGCACCCGCCATCGCTCCACCAAATGCGTTTCGCGACGCATATCGACCGTGCGAACCACCCAACCTAAACCCACCGCCTCTTCAACCACCCGGTGCATCTGAAGACTCGCCGAATCGCGAGAATCAAGAAAACTTAAGGCAACGCAATCCCCCACTTGTGCCACCGAAGTAGCCCCTTGCAAGTTGGCTCCTGCCGGCTGAGAGATTAACCCGAACTGCTGCGCATTTGCCCAGGAAAATCCCAAACAAACCCACATTGCCAATAAGCAATATCCAATGTTGAATTCTCTTCGCATGCGATCGGATCCTCCCTGATCCCGTGTTGATCCGGAGTTTCCCGATTCCGCCCATCCAAAGCAAGATCATTCCTGGGAAATCGGCAATACGTCGACGCTTACCTGTAAGCTAGTAAAACCGCCACCAACAAAAACGCCTTGGACCGGAGGCACATCGGAGTAATCTCGCCCCCATCCAATGGTGATGTGATCCAACCCCGGTATCACACAATTCGTTGGATCTAAATCTAACCACCCCAAAGGCCCCAGATATACGGACACCCAAGCGTGGGAAGCGTCAGCACCGACCAATCGAGGTTTGCCCGGGGGAGGAATCGTCTGCAAATAGCCACTGACATAACGCGCAGCTAAACCCATCGTCCGAAAACAGGAAATCATCACATGCGCGAAGTCCTGACACACCCCCTGTCGCTTCTCTAAACTCACTCGAGGAGGCGTGCTGACCTGCGTCGAGGATGGCTTGTAAAGAAACTCCTCATAAATCCTTTTGTTCAGCGCCAAAGCAAACTGCAGACTGTCGACCTGCGGATCCCATATCGGTTCGACGAATTTACGAAAATCCTCGTGAGGCTGGCAATACCGCGACGGATACAAATACTCCATCGCTTCCAAATCCCGCCCCCCTTCCGAAACCGGTCCCCCACCAAAACCTCCAACGCCAGCTATCCATTCACGCAAAGCAGCCACTGGTAACCCCGAAGGCAATCCCAGCCCCATCCCCCCCTGGCTTGCAAACGAAACGCTCTCCCTCTCGACTTCGCACTTCGAGACCACGCGCATCGAAGCATGAATCCGCTCGATGCTGTAAAACTCGGTCAAGTTCCCAAACGCATCGATCCCCTTGACCCGATAATCCGGCGGAGGTGTCACCTCCACTTGGGAATGAAGCGTTCGCTGATAAGACAATTCCCTGGGCCGCAGATGCAATTGATTGTGACAAAGCGAACTCTCAGAGGAATAAACGTAATCGGTCACATGCGTAATGGCGTAGCGTCGCACCCGAGGCTGCCGAGCTTCTCCCGAATTCAAGTTGTCGCTCTCGCCGTTCGTCATACCACCACAATTGGGAAATTGTTCGAAAAAAAACGAAGCTTATCCATGGCCTATGCACGCCACTGTCAGTTTGATGTATCCTAACCGACCTAAAACCAAATCCCTAAAACCTTCCTACTTACGATATCGCGAATCATGGAAACCGTCCACGAGAGTATCTATGACTACCCTGTCTACTACGATTTGATTTTCTCAAGCGATTGGGTAGCTGAATACAAATTCCTCACCGCAGCATTCGATAAACACGTCAAACGCAAATGCACTCGCTTGCTCGAACCAGCTTGCGGCACCGGCCGACTCCTCTACCGCATGCTCAAAGCCGGATACAAATGCGATGGGCTTGATCTAAACGAAAAAGCAGTCGAATTCTGCAACAAAAGACTTCGAAAACATGGGCTGAAAGAAACGGCCTTCGTCGCAGACATGTGCGACTTCACCACTCCAAAACCCTATGATGCGGCTTTCAATACCATCAACTCCTTCCGCCACTTGCTGAGCGAAAAAGCCACTGTCGCCCACTTCCGCGCAATGGCCGCTGCGATCCGACCCGGCGGAATCTACGCATTGGGATTTCACCTCACACCCCTCGTCGGACCAACCACCGACGAAGAATCTTGGACCGCACGCCGTGGACACTTGCAAGTCAACACGCAAATGTGGCCTCGAGATAAAGACACGAAGACTCGTATCGAGCGATTCAACCTCCGCTTCGATATCTACAAACCCACCGGCTCGATGCGAATCGATGACTGCCTGGTCCTACGCAGCTACACCTACAAACAATTCGCTGCCATGATCAAGAAAATTCCGGAATGGGAAATCGAAACCGCATACGACTTCCGATACGACATCGACGAACCTATCGAAATCGATGAATCGACCGAAGACGTTGTCTACATCTTGAAACGCAAATAAACACTCGCAAAGCCAAACCCAGCGGTTACCTATATCCTGGGTAGCCACCCTCTTCGGCAAAGAACTCACTCCATACGGGCAAGTGCTCGCTGACTTGCCCCGCTTGCTCCAAACTCAAATTGAATTTGCGCAAGAAATCGATCACCCCTGATCGACCTGTAAACTCATCTCCCGTACTCGGTGGAAAAATGATGTGATCAAGCATCTCATCGCCGCGTATGCTCGTCGCCATGTTCTCGATGGCAAATACCCACTTCTTGCTCCGCAAACTCTCCAACCGAGCGTCCGGCACCCCAAATCCACCCGCCAAAATAATGTCGTCCTCGCCTCGACCATCCCGCCCAATACTCTCTACCAACCCAGGCAAGACCGCTAATTCCTGATCCAACCGTGCAGGTGAAAGATGCATGTTGACCAACGAAAAAGTCAGCGCTCGCTCCGCAGGTACCAACCGACTGCGAAACCATCCAACCAACGGATCATATTCGAGTAACTCTCCCGGGTCCTCCACCGTATACAACTGATAGCGATCGGTCTCGACCCGCTGCGTGTTGTACACAAAAGCTAAATGCATCGCTTGATGCAATGGTCCAACTCGAGGTCCAACCAAGTAGTCGTAAGCCCCTCCCACTTGATTGATCCGATCGACCAACTTCGGTAACACATCCCTCTGTCGCGATGTGATCCCCTGAAAAGCCACCACGTCAAAATTGCGAACCACCCTCGCGATGATCTCCTGCACCGCCAACTTCCCAGACTTCTCTTCGTCATACCCCTGAAGATCGAATGTTGCGATCCGCAACGTCGGTGTTACCGGTAAACTCGGCACCAACTCCCCTGATCCTCCCTTACCCACCAATGCCCCAGCCATATCGGTATTGCGAACTTGATCTGCCGTGCCCCCAACACCTCCAAAACTCCCCGTACCAACGCCACTCCCCGATCCTACAGGACTGGCTTGACCACTCGCTCCACCTTGCTCCCCACCCCGGTAATACACCGGGAACCAACCCTTCGGATCAACCCAATCCTTTAACTTCGCAACCACCCCAGAATCCTGTCCACCATTCGCCCCCGCCCCCGCACTCTTCGGCTCAATTCGCAATGCATCAAGCCCCCGAATCGAGTAATACTCGGAGGCATACACCAACCCTCCGATCAATGCGGCTACCAATAACGTGCGTTTGCTGAAGATGGCCATAGCTCTCTATCCATCGTCCATCCCCAAACCCCTAGCCAGAGAAGTTCTCTAGAAGTCTCCTTAGCAATTCACCACCAAGACCACTCATTCCGTTTATGCAGATTAGTTCACCGATCAAATCACAGTTCAAATCACAGTTCGAGTCACAGATTGACGAATCGCGTAATTCCTACCGCTCGAAAGTCTTGGTCAACTCACCTAACCGCTCGGCTAATCGCTCCGTCAACATCCCCGAACCGCACCGCCACCCCCAATTCCCCCCAACACTACCCGGCGTGTTCATCCTCGCTTGTGACCCCAACCCTAACAAATCCTGAATCGGGGAAATTGCCAAACACGATACGGAACTCCAAATCGCACGTATCATCGCCCAATGAATATCTTCCGGTCTGCAATCCAAATATCGCAAAGCAAACGTTCGCTCCCGGTCAATCTCCTCAGCCGTCCGCACACTGCCTTGCCCAGGCTGACTCTGGAACCATCCAACCACCGTATCGTTATCGTGTGTCCCCGTATACGAGACACTATTTACCGAATAACGATGCGGCAAGTCTTGCGAACCCGCCCCACCACTCCCAAAACCAAATTGCAATATCCGCATCCCAGGAAACCCAAAAGCATCCCGCAACCGACGAACCCCATCGGTAATAAACCCCAGATCCTCCGCGACCACCGGCAACTCACCACTGCGAAACTCACCCAACCCTTGAGCCGCACTAGAGCCCGCTGCATCACTGAAACCCCGCGCTACACTGCGGAAAAAATCCTCTCCCGGACCCTCTCGCCACTCCCCAATCCGAGCATCCGGCGAATCGGCCGCTATGGCGTAATAAGCTTCAAAACCCCTGAAGTGATCGATGCGAACCAAATCACACCACTGCAACACCCGCTTGAACCTCTCGATCCACCACCGATATCCATCGCGCTGATGCTCACTCCAACGATACAGAGGATTCCCCCAACGCTGCCCAAACTCTGAAAAGTAATCGGGCGGAACTCCAGCGACGACCGTCGGATGCCCTTCCTGATCCAATTCAAATAAATGCTGATTACCCCAAACATCGGAACTATCCATCGACACAAAGATCGGGATGTCTCCCAAAATCCGCACTCCAGAATCCGACGCAAAAGCTCGCAACTGACTCCACTGCCGATCGAACTCATACTGAACGAACGACTCAAACTCACACTCCTCCCGCAATCGCTCCCGCCAACGAAGCAACTCTCCTTCCTCGCGACGACGCAACCCCTCCTCCCACTGCGTCCAAGCACTCTCGTGATGATGGACCTTCAAGGCTGCATACAAACAATGCTCATCCAACCATTCGCGCTGCTGATGACGATACTCATCCCAACCTTGATGCCACCGCGCATCCATCCCGCCACGACGCTCGAAGGCCCTCCTCAAGAGCGACATTCGCACCGACGCAGTCTGTTCAAAATCAACTTGCTCACCCGTCGCTTGCTCACGGTTCGCTTGCTCACCCGTCGCTTGCTCACCGCTCGCGCGAGCACCATGCGCCCTGATCGCTGCACTTGCACTCTGTGCATCCTGCTCGTCTAACAACCCATCGCGAACCAATAGTTCGGGACTGATCAATAATGGATTCCCAGCAAATGACGAAGGGGACTGATACGGCGAATATCCATACCCAACCGGGCCAACGGGCAAGACTTGCCACCACCGCTGATGAGCCCGCGAAAGAAACTTCACGAACTCATAAGCTCCCGGCCCCAAATCCCCACTGCCGAAATCCCATCCGCTTTGAGGCTCATGAGGCAACGAAGTCACATGCAACAACTGACCAGCGGACCTGTGAAACAGACTCTCCATGATCCCCCACCCCCCAAGAAACGCCTAGAACTCACAATTGCCAGGCGTTCGAGGAAACGGGATCACATCCCGAATATTCGCCATCCCTGTAGTGTATTGCACCATCCGCTCAAGCCCCAAACCAAATCCAGCATGTGGGACTGAGCCAAATCGACGCAGATCCAAATACCACCAATAATCCTCGGCCTTTAACCCCGAAGCTTCCATCCGTTCGATCAACAACTCGAGTCGATCCTCACGCTGCGAACCCCCGATGATCTCTCCAACACCTGGCACCAACACATCCATCGCCGCAACAGTCTTCCCATCGTCGTTCAATCGCATGTAAAACGATTTGATCTCCTTGGGATAGTTGTACAAAATCACCGGCCCCTGAACGTGCTTCTCTGTCAAATATCGCTCGTGCTCGGATTGCAAGTCCGTACCCCAACTAACCGGATACTCGAACTTCTCTCCACACTTGCTCAATACCTCTACCGCCTCCGTGTACGACATGTGCACAAACGGTTTGTCTAAGACCAACTGCAACGAAGCTAACAACCCAGGCTGTATCCGCTTCTCAAAGAAATCCATATCCTCGGCGCAATGCTCAAGCGTCTCGCGAATCATGAACTTCAAGTAACGCTCGGCAAGCCCCATGTTGTCGGAAAGCTCATAGAATGCCGCCTCAGGCTCGATCATCCAAAACTCGGATAAGTGCCTAGAAGTGTTCGAATTCTCGGCGCGAAACGTCGGACCAAATGTATAGATCTTGCCCAATGCACAAGCATACGCTTCGCCTTCCAACTGACCACTAACGGTCAAATAAGCCGACTTGCCAAAGAAATCTTTGCTCGTATCTACCTTGCCGTTGACCATCGGCAATTGATCGAGCGGCAATGTCGTCACGCGAAACATCTGCCCAGCCCCTTCACAGTCACTCGCCGTAATCAGCGGCGTGTGCACCAACACAAACCCCTCTTGATGAAAGAACTCGTGCGTGGCAAAACTGATCCGATCCCTTACGCGAGTAACCGCTCCAAAAGTATTCGTCCGAGGCCTTAAGTGCGCCCACTCTCGCAACTTCTCAAACGTGTGCTGCTTCTTCTGCAACGGATAATCCGTCGCGCTCGCTAACCCCATCACCCGCATAGAACTCGCAGCTAACTCAGTCGCCTGACCTTGCCCCTGACTAGCTTTTAACTCTCCCTCCACCACCACGCTCGAACCGACGGTCAACGTCAATACGTCCGCTTCGTAATTGCTCAATTTCCCATCGGCAATCACCTGCAAATTCCCGAACGAACTCCCATCGTTGAGCTCAATAAAACTAAACCCACCTTTGCTGTCGCGACGAGTCCGCACCCAGCCTCGAACCTGAACCATCCGCCCAACCGACTCCCCTCGACGCGCCTCTTCGATCGATACCCAAGGCGTTGCCATTCCAACTTGTTCTGCCATCCTGATGCTCCTTCGATCCCAAACGACTCGTCAAGACTCTACTACCGCTGCGCAAACCGCAACCTTCTACTTGCAAGCATTGTAGCGACTTTTCAACCTCCGCAACCCTCGCCCACCGGCTATCGCTTTAGCTGCCCAATCAATTCTTCACCCGTCATGCGAAACGCGGCGTCATGCGGACAGGAATATACGCATCGCGGCGTTCCTCCAATGCTCTTGCACTGGTCACAAGTCGTCGCTCTCTGGCGAATCACCGGGATCTTCTCTTGCCCCTCCTGCCGATATCCATCCTGATGTCCGACCATCGTGATGTTGCCATAAGGACAATTCGTCGCGCACTGCCCACATCCTATGCAGTGATCCTCGATGACTATCTCTTTGTCCCCCTCGCGAAAAATCGCATTCACAGGACACCCGACCAAGCAATACGGGTCAGTACACGACCGACAACTCGTCGCAATCAAAAAGTTCTCGAAACGCAATCCCTCGCGCACCAACCTTGTCTGCCCCCCGTGCGAATCAGCACAAGCCTTCGAGCATTCATCGCACCGAGTACAAGACTCTAAGTCCAACACGAGCAAACTCTGCGCATTGTATAACCCTTGCGACACGAAGCTCGCTTTCATGGTGTCTTCAACAGGCACTCGATTCGCATCGCGCCGCAACAACGACTCTGCTCGCTCTATCAAAACCCGCTTGAACTCGGAATTGCTATCGGCAATCTGACGGATCAGCTCTCCATCAATCCTTACTAACTCGACGTGATCCAACGCCGAACAACTCGATGTCCGCAATCCTGCAACATAATTGAGCGCCTGCAACTCGTCTCTTAACTCTCCCTCATATAGCTTGGACAATACGGCGACTTCTCCAAACACCCCAATGCTCCCATCGATACTTCCAGGACCGATGTAGTTGACGACTTGATCCCTCATCCCCTGCATCCGCGAAACCTTGACGTATCCCAATCGCACCAAATACAGATCCCGCCCGATCTCTCCTTCGCGAAAAATTGGCTGCCCCGGCTCTACGCTCATCAGTTCCACTCCCTTCGCCAAGCTCTTGAGCTCTTCGGGAGACAAGGTTTTGCAGATGGGTATACGGCTCAAGTCCGTGTTGAGCGCATGACGCCGATAAGCTTCATTCAACACCCGACGACTCGCACCGTTGCGCTGCAACATGTACAACACATTGCTTCCGATCTCAATGACTTCGGACTCCTCGACCGCCACTACCGTCGCTGTCCGAGGATATCGATTCAAACAAGCCATCTCCCCAAGGATCACATCTTCCACTCCGCGATACACCTTGTCCTCGACCCGCTGAGGCGCCGTATCACTCCCTGTCGCTAACGTCGGTACACTTTTGCTGCCCCCAGAAAACCACCCTAGAAACCCTCGACCCTTCCCCTCACGCGGCGCTCTGACAGCACCCTTGCGCCGAAACTGTATCTCGAACTTGCCCCTCTGAATCAAATAAGCCGTCGCTCCATACTCACCCTCACGACATAACACATCTCCAGCTTGCAACACGCGACGCACGCAAGCCCCACCGTTGAACTGCAAGAACTTATACGGAATCCCTGAAAAGATAGGGATCTGCAACATCTCCTCCGGAGAGAGAACCGCTACCGAACGGCCTTCATGCCTACCTACGGCATCTCCTCCCTCTCCAGCCAACTTCTCGATCTGTTTCTCCACCACCAACGGCCGAAATTGCAATGCATCCGTCGGACACGAAATCACACACTCCCCACACGAAACGCACGAACTCTCCAACATGGGCAAATCCATGTCAAAAGCAATCCTCGCTTGATAACCTTTGCCCGACCGAGCCATCACATCGTTGTGCTTGATGTCATTACAAGCCCTAGTGCAACGCTGGCACATCACGCAAGCATCATGATTGACCGCAATGATTTCCGACGATGTATCTACCCCCCGCCTGCCAGCTAACCCACTGGGGGCATAACGCATTCGCATCGGATCCGGAACAAATCGATGCACCAACTTCTTTAACTCGTTCGGCTCATAAGCCTTTGGGGCTTCCACCAAACCTTCAAGCTCCCCAGCGGACAGATGCTCCGAAGCCAACAGCTCTACGATCACTCCGACTGAATCGCGAATCGTCTCGACCGTCTTGGGATTCTCGCGACTCGCTAAAGTCGTGATGACCATCCCCTCCTTAACGTGGTACGTACAAGCCGACACCAAGTCCTTCTTCACCCGCCCACTCTTGCGCCGCTCTTCGATCTCCACCAAACAAACTCGACACACCCCTACGGGTCTTAAATGTTCCCGGTGGCATAACACTGGCACCGGATTGATATCTTCAATGCTCTTTACATAAAGCTGCGTCACCGCGTCATAAATCGTCGTCGGCCTCGGGACTAACTCCCCTCGCTCATTGACCGCGACCACACCCTGCGAATTCCGCAACGGTACCGCTTTCTTGACAACAACCTCCTGACCATCGATGGTGATCCGAACATCTTGCTCCAAATCACCCAACGTCGCATCCGCCGCTCGGATCAACTGACCATCGATGTCGCGAGCAAATAAAGCTTCTTCGCGCGCACTGATGTACTCGCCATGTTCTTGTTCTTGCTCTGTCGCCATGATGTATCTACTTTACCGAAAAAACTACACCGAATGAAAGAATCTCAAGTACGTCCGGAACGGCTCACTTGCAACTTGCCCCAACCCGCAAATGCTCGTCGTTCGCATAATCCGAGATAACACGTTGGCATTCTCGACCAACTCCGCTACGAACTCGTCATGCTTGCCTGTGACACCTGACAAAGACTTACCTTTGACTTCCTCAGACAACGAAACGGCCATATCTACAAGCTTGCGAGATCCCAACCGGCAAGGCACACACTTGCCACATGACTCTCGCTGATAAAACGAGCTACAAGCAATCGCTTGATCCAACATGTCGCTTCCAACACCATAGACCACGATGCCCGCCCCAAGCATGAATCCGATCTCCCGAGACGCTTCGATGTCCAAAGGCAAATTCCTGATGTCCGTCGGAACCCCAACCAACATCGGATACTTCAACTCCGATGTCTCCGCCCCTTGAGCATCCAATTTCTTCGCCAACCGAATCGATCGCTCGGGCAACATCACAGGTAAAAAGCCCCCCGAAGGGCCGCTGAGCGCAACGGCTAACAATCCAACCCCTCCCTTCATCCCACCGGCATACTCGTCGATCAACTCTCCCAACGTGATGCCGCAAGGTACTTCGTAAGCCCCAGGCCTCTCCAAATCCCCACTGATACTGAAAAAACGACGCCCCTTCGCTCCGTTACAACCCGCCCCCCGATACCAACTCCCACCCACGACAACATTCGCTGCAACCTTCTGACTACCCGCTCCCTGATCCCCAGCTTGCACGGACGCTTCACGCAACAATATCGAGGGCACCCAAGCGAACGTCTCGACGTTGTTGAGAATCGTCGGCTGATCGTACAGTCCATTGGTCTGCAACTCCGGAGGCCGATTGCGAGGTTCCGATCGCTTCCCCTCTAAAGCCTCGATCAAAGCGGTCTGTTCACCGCACACATATCCCCCAGGACTAACGAAGACTTCTAAGTCAAAACTTCGCCCACTCTGAAAAATATTCTTACCCAAAGCCCCAAGTCGCTTAGCCTCCTCGATGCCTTCTTCCAATCGCTCGATCTGCTCTTCATATTCGTGCCTAATGTAGATGAACCCTTGCCTTGCTCCACTAACAAGCGCCGCGAGTATCATCCCCTCTATTACAAGATGCGGGGCCGCTAAAAGAATCTCGCGATCCTTAAACGTCCCTGGCTCACTCTCATCCGCATTGCACACGACATACTTCGTATCTCCAGGCGCTAAGCGAGCTTCGTCCCACTTCGAATAAGCCGGCGCACCGGCCCCACCCATCCCCAACAAACCAGCCGTCTTCAACGACTGAATGATCCTCTCGGTACTAGGATCCAACAAAAAACCCCGCACCGCTGAATACTTGCTCGCTATCCCCGCATAGCTTCCACTCGCTCTGTAACAGTCAATCTGGGATCGCGCAAGCGTCTGCTCCGCTCGCTCTGCATCGCTGTCGGTTGGCACTTGCTCACCCGCAAGCACCTTTGCGACGATCTCTCGGTAGACATGAACCTCCCTACCTACTACCAACCGCTGCGAGGGCCCATGACCGGTTGCTACTTTGTCTTTATCTAAAGGTACGGTGTTTTCAATGTCTAAAGATACCGTGCTTTCAATCAACATCGCCGGCGCTCGATCGCATCGTCCCAAACACGATGCTTCGTGCACACTTAACCGATCCTCTCCCACCTTTGACACCAAACCTCGTAACTCTTCGGCAATCTGTACCGATCCCCGTAGCCGACAGCTCATGTCTCGACAAATCGAAACACGACACTGCGCCGGAGGAGTCCGCCGATAATGGGGAAAGAAACTCACGACGTCTTGTATCACCCGAACCGGTTCACCTACCTGTCCAGCTATCCGCTGAATATCCGTATCCCCGACATAACCCTGCCGGTGCTGCACATCCTGCAGCATCTTGGCGATCCGGGTTCCTACCTGCCGTTCAACAAGTGAGCTCATGGTTTCTGCTTCAACGTTTCTGCTATCTGCTCTAACCAATCGGATATGTCTCGAGGATGCCGAGCCGATCCCGCAAAAGGCATCTGCTCCCCTCGCCGCCACTGCTGCTGACCAAGTCCCCAAGATGGCTGATACACTCCTCGCACATCTTTCGCCTCTTCCACCCCGCGTTTGAGGGCTATCGATCGAAGCACCTGCTGCAACTGCACCGACGACTCCCAACTCGCTCGTGTTCTCTTTTCCAACAACCTTCTATCTATCTCACTCCAATCAGAAGGTATCTTCAGTGCGGCCCGATTCTCCACCACTCGATCTAATACCCCTAACATCTCATCACAACTCCTGAGAATCTCCTCGCGACGCTTTTCACTCCAAAGTGATTCACCACCACACATCAATCGCTGCAACTCTTCGCGACCTCGACGCCACCTTGCAAGCCCCGCTTCAGGATCAGAATTCTCACCGCCGACTACCAATTCATCACTCAACATCAACGCTACGTCGACTTGCTCTAAATACCATCCATCCCACTCGGGCTGCCCCACCAAGCCATCAGCTTTTTCCAAACGATGATGGCAACTGGTGCAACGGTACTCGGTCAACTCCATCACCACACCCTGCTGTATCCGTTCTTTAAGTAACTCCAACCGACGCTGGGCCGATACGAGCTTGCCCACCCTCCAAGTATCTAACGCAGCATCACTGCCGTCCTCCCCTGGAATCGAAGGTGTATCCCAATGCTTCGGATACCTCGCCAAGTAATTGCCCAACTCGAAGTATGTCGGCGGATGCCCTGCGGCCATCAAATCATGCGTTACCTCGCGCACCCCCAACTGAACCGTAACTCCACCTTCATCGCGAATCTCTCTATCGCGTCCCAAATCCCCAATATGGCAAGCCGTACAACTATTCGCCAACACCCAAATATTCGGTGTACACACTCGCCCCTTCGCCGTCTCATCCTCAAAGCGTAACTCTCCCTTAGCCTTCCAGTCTTGGGAATAATGCCCTTCTCCCCAAGCACTTGCTAGTCCATGACAACTCTGGCAATCCACCCCCAACGTGCGCTGGCTCTTCGGCGAAAACTCACTGGCATGACAAGCCACACACTTCGCTTCCAAAAAAGCCTCATACCTCGGATCCTTCGGCGATGCTGGCACCTCTGAGTCCCCACTAGGCCATAACGCGCGAACGATCCTATACGACTCTTGACTCAACAACCCAACATAAGCGCTCGAATGTGGATCACGCTGAAACCAAATCTCTCCAGCCTGCTTCCAAATCTCACTTCCATACCCCAACTCTCCCCTACCTCCAACGCCCCCGACATCCAACGCTGCCCCATGACAATTCGATGAATTGCAATCCTGCCGGACAAAGAAATCTTTAACAACCTCCCTGACCAACCCAGGCTCCTGCGAATAGCACCATCGAGATGTCCCCCACCCACAGCAAACCACCATCAAAAGGAAAGCTACACTCAAACTGAAAAACTTCCACACTATACCTAGCGTTACAACGGGCTCGTGACTCTTAACTGGCTCATGACTACCAGCGGGCAAGCGACGTCCTCTTGGCTCATAGTCATTGTTCATGGCTGCAATCCAATCTGATCGCCAACCGCAGAACCGTGATGGTATCGATGGCAATCGATGCAGTCCGCCGTCGCCACATGCGGGTTTGTTTGTCCCTTTTTCGCTCGCTGACCAGGATCGCTGATGTGACACTCTCGACAGCTCTTTACCCCCTGAATCATCACTTCCTTGGCATTCCCACCCAACGTATGACACGCCTTGCACTCCATTTGTAGGTGGGCTCCATGGGTGAAACTTGCATCGGCAAGCCACTGCGTGGGAATCTTGCTAGGCTCGACAATCTCGCGAGCCCAAGCATCGTTTGGTGAAGCAGTAGCAGCAGTAGCAGCAGCAGCCGTAGTCGTAGTAGGCTGATAAAGCTGATGACATTTCTTACACCCCAACGACACAAACAATCCTTTTCGCGCACCCTCGACATCTCGCTCCATGACTTGCGAGAACGATTCGCCTGTGCTGTTAGTTTGCAACTTCTGCAAAACCTCTCGCAACACATCCGGCTTGGTTAATTCCTCCTCTGCATCGTCACCGATTTCGTTGCGATTCGCACCAGCAACACCGCGATCTGCACCAGCAACACCGCTCGCCGCACCAGTAACTCGAAGCACTGCACCGGCGACTCGCTCGCGGTCCGCTTCGATCGATCGCACCATATCCAATCCATGTGGCACCGGTGTCTTGTGACACACCTCGCAATGCTTTTGAAATTGCACAGGTTGATAAAACCGTTGACTCGTACCGGGATAATCGGGCTCATGGCAATCGCTGCACTTGAGCTGAATCAATCCCTGAGCCCCTTCAGGTCGCTTCAACGCATAACGATTCGACCAATCTTGTACCCCCTCCCACTTCAAAGCCGTGGCATCTCCTACCGTCTTTGGCTGACCAGGTTGCATGTGTTGCACATGGCTAAAAGATATTGTCCCCGGATCCTCGGCTTGCTCGATCTTACGAAACGCTGGGTGATCGCTGAAGCTTGTAACCTTCGCAAGCACCCGCGTGGAATCCTTTGCGTAAGGAGTCAAATCCGCATGGCATCGAACGCAACTGCTATCCGCGATATCAAGCAGATTATGGTGGAATCCAAGATGCTCATGATGACACGCCACACAGGATTCTCCTTTGAGTATCTCGGGCTTCGTCCTCGATTCAAAATGCCCAGACATCCTGTGACATACGCTGCACTTCTCGTTGTTCAAAGCGATAACTTCGGAACTGCGGCCGAAACTTACCTCACGAATGGGCGCCAGAGCAGCATGGCATTGCTCGCAACCCGTTTCATTCCAAGCAAAATGCGCCTTGGATAAGTCCCCTGTACTCAATTGCTTGCGACTACCAACACCAAACAAAATCCAGCTGCCATAAAGCAATCCCAATAGCAATCCAACAACACCCAACCATCGCTTCCAGCGAATAGAGACATCCTCGATGGACGTATAACGCCGATCGATTCGCGATGCACGCTGCTTGCCTGTTATCGCCATCTCAATGCCTCGCGATCCGATCGCCTAAATGTATCTTAAGGACTCTATGATATGAACGACCAACAATACGGTTAACAACACGCTGATCCCGGCATGAAAAGCTACCCAACGATGCAACCAAGCGTGTGCCATTCTCTGCGCATCGAATTGCAGCCGCTGCATGACCGTTCCCTGCAATCGCTCCACCACAGGAATCGCCTCCTGCGAACAAGCTTCCCGCAAACTCGAAAACCAGCCTTGCGCACGCTGAACAGTCCGCAAAGGCGAAAGCTTAGCCCCCACCCGATCGAAACCAACTGAACCATCGAGGCCGGCAAATCCTCTTAATAAAAATGGCTCGATCACTTCGACGTACTGTTTCCAGATCACCATCCGATCCGCAGGCGAGCACTCCCCGAATCCTTCTTGTCCCATCGCCGTTCGCTGCGGATCGCGCCTTTGCACCGCCCCAACAACGATCTGCTTACCTGAAAACCCATCGACAAATGAACCACCTCGTTTAAGTGTCTCTAAGTGCTTCTCCAAGCCGACCATCTTTCCGGCTTGATCGGGCTTCGTTCCCAAAACCACCGTCAACATCTGACGATTCTCCAACGCACTGAGCAACGAAACGTCATCGATCTGACTCGGGATCGTCTCCTGCGGCAGACTTCCTAACATCCACCTCGGTATGATCACCTGCATCAACCATCCAAACACTCCGCTTCCCAACACCAACAACAGCAACACCATCAACACGGTTGTAAACGTGCCACCAAAACGAAACCCAGAATGGATGAAGGCTAGGGGCCCACAAGCCAACCCCAACCATAAGTGATAAGCCAACCAATACTTCGTCCGACCTAACTTGTACTTCCGAAGCCGTTTTCGAGGCCAAAGCAACATCTCGAAAAAGATAATTCCAGCGGCAAGACTTCCGATCACCAATCCCGCCAATGTACTTCCGGAAACCTTGCCACCTTCACTCGCAAGCACCCCTTCATCGAGCCGAGAAGGTTCGATGACAAACTGCCAGAGTCCACCGAGAAGCACCAACGCGGTCGAAAGAGCCAAAGGCCCTGCATGAAGTCGCATTTTTCGGATGAATAACACAGGAGTCTCTCCGAACCAGCGAACTTTTAGATTCCGACTTGGATTTTAGGGGAAATGCCGCAGATCAAATCATCTTTGATACGACTGGTTTCCATTTTTGTTTGTCGTCTGATAAATGTCAAATTTTCAGGTTTTCTCTAAATCTTTGAGCATTCCTTCGAATCCTACTACTTTGTCGCTGCTTTCCAAACCGGTGAGAAGACTTCTGCCGGATTGACCAACTCATTAACTGCCCTGACTAACATGATCAACGAAGGACCATCCGTGGGATATTTCTGAACCAACTCCCCAAAGACACGCGCTGTCTCCCTGAAATTCTTCCCACCCTCATACAAGGCTAGTCCCTCGGAGTATCGACGTATCAACTCCTCGTCCGCTTCTTCCTCACTCATCAATTGGTAAAGATCAACGGTACCATCAAGCCCCACAACCGACGCAGTACACAGCCGACGCTTGGGCATATCTCCAGGCAAACATTCTGCCGTACTCTTCGACATCAAAGCCGAAACCTTCCACTGCTTGGTTAACCCCTGGATGCGACTCCCAAGATTCACCGTCCGACCCATCGGACCATATTTGAACTTCTGCTTTGACCCCGTGTTGCCAACCCGAGCCATCCCTGTGCACAAACCGATCCCAAAATCGATTCCAAATCCTGCGCGATCCGCATACCGTTCATTAAGCTTTTTGCGCAGTGCCAACATCGTCAGGGCCGTTGTCGCTGCCGAAAAAGCATGTGAAGGAAGTATCTCAGGAGCTCCCCACATCGCGAATAACTCGTCTCCAACATAGTCGACCAATACCCCATCAGCATCCAACACAGCCTGCGATAACTCGCTGAGCGTGTCGCTCAACCACCGCATCGCTTCATTCGCTTCCATCCTATCGGTGGCTTTGCTAAACCCCCGCAAATCGCAGAACAATACGCTGACCTCTGTATCCCTACCATCAAGAAATGCTTCCCCCTTATCGACCAAACTCTCAACCACCTTCGGCGAGAAGAACTGTTGGTAAGTCGTTAACTCCTTCTGCTTTTTCAATCCACCTAAACGCATCGCCGTCATCGCCGTGAGCAATGCGATGAAGTGTTGCTCATCGCGGCCGATCATGTCCATCATCGATCCACTCGGCCGATCCGCATACAACACCCCTACCAACTCCGATGGACTTTGTGATGGGTCTAAAATCGGGCTTGCTATCGCTAACTGCACTTCCATCTGACTCTCCGACGGAGGCTCGTCATGCTCCGACGGATGAATCGCTAACTGATGACTCTTCCTGACGCGATCAAGCAACTTTCGTGAAGGCATAGGTTGCTCACCACGCGACCCTTTGCGTATGAATCGATACGCAGGATCAAATACCCAATCCCCATCCCTCCAAAAAACAATCTCCACCCTCTCCATCTTGAGCTTCCGCATGATTCCGCGCGCTATTTCCAAGAAATAACGCCGGGAATTCGCCAAATCCACCGGCTCCTGCAACGCCGAAATCACCCCCATCAACACCGATAGCATCGTCGCATCCTGCTCTCCGCCACCAAACATCGTCATCCCGGCGGATGCACCCCCGATCGATACCATGCCCGACACCGAACCCGACGCTTCAGATCCCCCCCCAATCATCCCGGGACCTACCGTCACACCGCTGCTATCACCAGAAAAAAAAGAACTCCCGCTCGAATAACCCAACAAGGAATTGACCCGCTCCTCCAACCCATGATTCGAAACGGTCTCGTCCAAAACCTCACTCAATGTCGCGGACGCCGAAGCAATTTCCATGCGATAGCCATCCGGCAAAACCAACGCAAATGGTACCGGCCGCTCAATCGCTTTACCCGGTAATACTTGCACCTTCTCCCCTTTGCAATGAACCCATAAATCCCGGTTCGTCGCATGAACGTTCTCAACCCGTACCCGATCCTTCTCTAACCACTGAAGCGTACAAGCCTTGCGGGGCACTCGCGGTGAATCCAAGTCCGCGATCACCCACCGCTCCAAACCATCACTCAATACACACTTCGATGGAATACTCGCCACCTGGTCGGTTCGATCGCGACGACCAACCTCCACAGAGGATACGACCTCCAAATCCCCTACTTGCGTACCATCTTTATAAAGAGTGACTTTTAGTGACACGATTCTCTTACTATCGCTATTTGCCCCATCCGATGCTTGTCTACCACAAGCCAACTTTAACTATCTTCCCACACGAGAGCCTCAAAATGAATGGCTTTGAAAAATCGCAGGATCAATTTTAACCGGGATTTTTAACCCCAATCCAATCATGAATCCCGCTTTTCAAACGCGAGTAACTCCAAATCGACCCGCCTGCATACTCAATGCACAAGCTTGGCACGCCGTGCCTTTTAGAACCGTGCCTCTTAACGCCGCGCCGTTCCTCGCCGCTATCTGCTCGATCCTCTGCACACTGACGATTACCAAAGCCGCCGAACCCGCTCCTCAAACCGACCCTTGGGGCATCACCCCGCTCCTGCATACCTCAACGGACTCTCAAAATACTCAACACCAATACCCCGCAAAGAAGCACCTCGGAGCCCCGTCCTGCGCGGCGACGGCTTGCCACGGCGGCCCCTCACCCGGTATCTCGTCGACTACCGCCCCCCGTGGTTCGGAATACTCTCTGTGGATCGAAAGCGACCCACATGCGAAGTCCTGGCAAACCCTTAACTCATCCCGATCCCTGGAAATCCTCGAACGACTCAACATCCTCGTCGATGGACAACTGAGAAACAAACAAGCATTCCAAAACTGCTTAGCTTGCCACAACACATCTACCTCTCTGGCAAGCAATGATCCAGTCCCAAGCATCACTGAAGGAATCGGCTGCGAAGCCTGCCACGGCCCATCGCAACAATGGATCAATGAACACTACCAAGGCCCCTCGAGCGTGAAAAATGCCATCGAGCACCTCGGAATGATAAACACCAAAGCACTTCCACAACAAGCAAAAGCTTGCACGCTATGCCACGTCGGTGGGCCCGACCGCGACATGAACCACGATATCATCGCCGCCGGTCACCCAGCCCTCTACTTCGATTTCCAAACCTACCTGAAAGCCTACCCAAAACACTGGAGAAATCCCCCCTCGGTCGACCTCCCTGCTCAACGATGGCTAGCAGGCCAACTCGCTGCGACCGACTCCGAACTGCAACTCCTCGAAGCCCGCTTGAACGCTAAACCTAATAGCTCCTCCACTTGGCCGGAATTCTCAAACTTTCAATGCTCTAGCTGCCACCAACCACTCTCAAAGCTCCCATCTCCCAACAAGTCCCATTCCACCCCGCTCGGTAACCCACCACTTCGCGAATGGAACCTTCAAGCCCTCCACCTTGTTTCACAACAAGAGCCCCCTCTGAACCTTTCTTTGAGATCACCCAAGCAACCTACGAATTCAGAAAGCATCCGATCAGAACTCAGCGAACCGGACGTGCGAGCAAACATCCTTGCACTTCGAACCGCACTTGCCCAAGCTGCCTTCGCTCAGACCAATAACCAACCCAACTCGACTATGATCTCCCAATGGAACTTGCACGATCAACGTCATTACGCAGCCTCCCTGTGGGAGAAAATCCGCTCCGATTCGCTACCGCCCGACTCAGCATCACCCAACACCCTACACAACAAGCCATCTGAACCGAATTGGGAACTCGCATCTCTAGCCTACATCGCGACCCTACCCGCCTTGCCAAACAATAACACCAATACATCCCAGCCCTTACTCGAAATCCGCAACGCACTCTTGTTCCCCCTCCAATCCCAATCCCCCAAGCTTCCGACTACTATAGACTGGAATCGCATCGTTCCACCAATCGTCGAAGCTCTTGAACAACCTCCCTACTGATACCGCCGCACGACGTGCAATCATGCTTCCATTCACACAACTCAAAAGCCTGATTCTCGCGTGCGCTTCGAGCGTCTCGTTTCTCTGCTTATTTACCGGCTTATTTACTAGCGCCCAAGCGCAACTCACTCCGCACCCCACCTCGATCGGTAGCAGCGGATGTCTGAACTGCCACTCAAATCCATTCCCGTTGAACAACGTGGATGGAGACAATGCGGATGGACTCGAGATGCAACAAGCACGCCTGTTCCTCGGTCGAGATACGTACGGGAATCCTCTACCAACACCCGCCGATCCTCACGCTGAAGCCCTCTCGAAAATCCTTCTTAGCGACGGCACGCCAACTCCACTTACTTCACAAATCATCAATGAAATCGGTATCACTGCACCCTCTGACGCATTCTCTAAAACCTGCTTGACCTGCCATGCCGGATTCCAATACCGATCCAATCCCACCCAAGAATCGTTGACCTTGGCCCTCGGCCGATCAGCCGAAAGCATCGAAGAAGACCTTCAAACACCCGCCAATAAATCCATCGGCTGCGAAGCCTGTCACGGTGCCGCTTCGAACTACTTTCAACCTCACCAAACCAAACGCTGGCTCGGACTCTCCGCCGACAACAAGTCACAACAAGGCTTCTTCGATCTCGCAAATCCAGCCATCGCCGCCGAAGTCTGCCTGAGCTGCCATCTCGGATCCCCGTCCGAGTCGAAAGTCGTCTCCCACCGAATCTACGCAGCAGGGCATCCACCCTTGCCACCCTTCGACCTGGCGAAATCGCTCGACGCAACTTGCAATCAACACTGGGTTGATCTCAAAGTTAAAGCCACCCTCTGGAAACCCACACCCGTTGGTTCGAACGACCCTCGCAAAAACTACTTACTGGCTCACTTCCAAGCATCCGCTACCGACGCTGATGCGCTCAAGTCCGAAATTGCGAACCACTTCGACAACACCCTCAAAAGCTTCATCGGAATCCAAACCGCCCAAGCGATGAACTTGAAACTGATCCACAATCAAGCCACCAAAGGCGAGTGGGGCGACTACGCTTCCTATGATTGCATGGGTTGCCATCAAACTCTCTACAAACAGATCCGAAGCTCAACTTCGATCCCGAATCGAATCCCAGGACGCCCTCTCTGGGCCTACTGGACTCGCCTCCCAGACTCTGTCTCCTTGATCAACACCACGCCCCTCGATGAAGCCTTCCTGGCTCAACCCTTCGGAAACCCAAATCTGATCTCTAAAGCCCTGGATGCATCGTTGAATTATCCTTCGACCATCCCAACCACCGAAAGCTCTGCGAACAATCCATCGGCAAACCCAATCGATCAATCGATGAAGCGATTGCAAGCTCGCGCTCGAGAACCAATGACGCGAGTCCAAGCTCAAGCGTGGATTCGATCCTTACTGACCCAACGCAAAGATTTCCTCGGCAACGAATGGGTCGCAAAACAAACCCTCTGGGCCCTCGAGATGTACTTTAAAGATATCGAAACCTGCGAACTCCTGAATCCGAACTCACCGAAAATCGACCCGGAGATTCAAGCTGCTTTTCGGGCGTTGCAACAACAAAGCCGAAGCGTCTGGTCCACAAACGCTTGTACACCAACGACTGAACCTCAAGAAGCTCCCCCTCGAGAAATCACCGCAGGAGAACTCACTCAACGAGCAACCACCGCGAAGAACCACCGACCATTTGGGAACCAATCGCACGTTGAGCATACAGGCGAACGGACAGACGCGCATGCAGCCGAACAAACCGGCGAGTTAATCGAAGCCCTACGCGACTTCATCGATGCCTACCTAGCCAGCTCAAATCCCTACGCGGGATCCAAGAATTGATGCAGGTAGTTCGCGCGTTCGGTGTTCCTAGCACTAGCGTTCGACATCAAACCACGCAGCTTCTGCAAGTGTGCGGGCTGGGTTTGAAGGAATAGTTGATTGACGGTCGCGATCTGAACATCATCGATCAACCCGACGTTTACCCCAAGCCGAACTTTGCTCAAATAGTGCATTGTCTCTTCACTGCTGATCTTCTTGGCAGTCTTGAGGATCCCGACGGCTCGCCCAACCATATCGTTCAATGCGTCACGGTCCTCAGCAAGCAAATGCTCTCTTGCTTTGCGCTCGTACTCAATGAGCCGAGGAACGACCTCTTTGACCTTTTGAATCAACTCAACCTCGGTCTTACCCAATGTTGTCTGATTGCTGACCTGATAAAAGTCCCCCATAAACTGAGAGCCTTCTCCAAACAATCCTCGAACCACAACATTGATCTTGCTCATCGCTCGAAACACTTTCTCCATCTGCTTGGTTGCAACCAATCCAGGCAAATGAAGCATCACGCTCAATCGCAATCCTGTTCCGACATTCGTAGGGCAAGCGGTCAAGTATCCGAACCGCTTCGTATAAGCGAACTTTAACTCTCGCTCCAACATGTCATCGAGCTGGGTCATCTTGGCCCAACCTTCTTCCAAGTCCAATCCGCTTCGCATGACTTGCAAACGCAAATGGTCTTCCTCATTGACCATAATGCTGTAGCGTTCCTGACGGTCTAACAACACCCCACGAGCACCCTCCGCATCGATCAATTCATGGCTGATCAATTGCCGCTCCATCAGGAACTGACGATCGAGATCCCCGATCTTCGCCACATCGACATACTCCGACTCGCTGGCACATTCCAGACGCTGCCAAGCCCGCTCGACCATCGTCGCAATCGCCTGCCGATCCTTCGATGTACATTTGCGGATGAAAGGAAAGTCCGCAAGATTTCTAGCCAATCGGACACGACTGCTCATGACGATGTCCGATTCCGGACCCTCGCCCCGCATCCACTCGCCTGTTCGCTTCGCTAATTCGTCAAGTTTCACAGTTGCTCGCTGTCTATCTGCCGCTATCTAAATTAATTGTCCTTGCTAAACCCTCGGCCAATCGGCCCCTTACGCCCTAAGCTCAACTACCTATGCTTCAACGCTTGTCCCCTTTGCCACCTCGATGATCATCTCCAGGAAAATCGTCGTCTTGATCGTCCTCTTGATCGCTGTCATCCTCTTCATCGTCGAACTCACTCTCGTCGAAATCATCGCTGTTGAGCTCTTCATCCTCGAGTTCGTCTTCGCCAAGCCCATCATCGAGGTCTGCATCATCGAGACCTTCGTCGTCTAGGTCGTCGTCTAGGTCGTCATCGTCAAGATCATCGTCGTCAAGTCCGTCGAGATCATCTTCGTCGAGGTCTTCATCGTCGAGATCCTCATCATCTATGTCTTCCTGCTCAAGGTCTTCGTCGATCAAGCTGTCGTCAAGGAAGTGATCAACATCAAGATCATCATCTTCTAGGTCGTCATCGTCGAGGTCTTCATCCCCGGCTTTTCCAAACCCCTTGCTCCCACCGGACTTCTTTCCACCCTTGGATTTCCCAGAGCTCGCCTGATTATCTGGGGGCGTTTGATACGAATCGTCGTACTCGACGACTAAATCCGCATCGGTGCCACCGCCGAGTTCCAACTCACCAGCTTCGACCCCACGAATCCGATCCCGTACCTTACTAGCCTTTTCGTAATCCTCGGTCTCTACCGCCCGTTGCAACTCCTGACGCAAACGCTTTAGCCGAAACTGCCGTTCAGGATTGCCGCCTCCATGAACCGGGACTTTCCCAGTATGTTCGTGCGCCCCGTGGATATTGAGCAACAACGGAACCAAATCCTCTTCGAAAACGACGTAATCGTAAGGACACCCCAAACGGCCACCCTTGCGAAACTCAGAAAAAGTGATGCCGCACATCGGGCACTTCTTTTTGTCGATCGCCGCAATTTCCTTAACCGCTTGCTCCAACTGCAACTGCTTGGAAAGCAAGTCCGACAAAGCCTTCGTCGCCGGGACAGAATCGCCGGATTCGAAAAACTCCCTCGCGTGATCCTCGCACAAATGCACCATCTTCGGACCCTCTGGGTCCGTCAACTCAGTGATATGAAAGGTGGCTATTTTCTCGCAGTGCTGACACTTCATCGCAAAAATTCTTTTTCCAATTCGCGGTTTGCTCTTCGAGTGTTAGTATAAGCGTTTTCCTCCCGTCAGGGATCCTACCGACCGACGAAACCGAGAACTCTCGACCAATTTGACCCGGAATGAACGCTTTTCCAAATCTCGATCAGTACCTCGACTACTACCAACAGTTCGAAATCGTACCCGTTTATCGCCGACTCCTGAGCGATCACCTAACCCCAGTTAGCGCCTTCCGGTTGCTCGATACGGGCAAAGATTCCGCAGGACTCTTCGAAAGTGTGATCGGTGGGGAGAAAATTGGCCGCTATTCCTTTATCGCTGTGGGCCCCCGCGCTCGAATCGTCGCTTACGGGAATCAAGTCACCCACAGCAGTGAAGACTCCACCCGCGAATTCCAATGCGATGATCCCCTGGAATACCTTTCAAACGCGGTCGGTGAACACTCCATCGCACCCGTCCCGGACCTTCCCCCATTCGTCGGAGGTGCCATCGGCTACGCCGCCTACGATGTGGTTCGCTATGTTGAAAACCTTCCTAATCCACCCTCCGATGACCGTCGCCTGCCCGACCTAGACTTCGGCTTCTACGACCAACTCGTTGTCTTCGATCATGTCAACAAAACCATCTCCGTGATCGTCTTGTCCCGAGCCGATAAAAATCGATCCCCCCAAGAAGCATACAGCGAAGCGCTCGATTGGATCCAAACCATCGTCGATAAACTCGATCAACCACCCCCACAACACTCCTTGGCCGACATCCCACTGTCCCTCTCGCCAACTCTTACTCCTAAATCCAATTTCTCACAGGACAAGTTCGAGCAAGCCGTCCTGAAATGCAGGGAATACATCCAAGCAGGGGATATTTTCCAAGTCGTCCTGTCCCAACGCTTCGAAATTCCTTGCTCGAGCGAACCGATCGAAATCTACCGATCCCTTCGCGTGATCAACCCAAGCCCCTTCATGTTCTTGCTCCGCACACCAGAATGTACGCTGGTCGGAAGCAGCCCCGAAGTCATGGCGCGAGTCTTCGACCGCACCGTCACCGTACGCCCCCTGGCCGGCACCCGACCACGCGGCAAAACCCCCGAAGAAGACGCGGCGCTCGCCGCCGACCTGCTCGCTGATCCCAAAGAACGCGCAGAACACGTGATGCTCGTCGATCTAGGCCGAAATGACGTGGGCCGAGTCGCCGAATTCGGCTCCGTACGCCTGACGGATCTGATGGTCGTCGAAAACTACTCGCACGTCATGCATATCTCGTCAAACGTCCAAGGCATCCTGCGAAAAGATCTCAATGCCATGGACGCATTCCGATCGTGCTTGCCCGCCGGAACCGTCAGCGGTGCTCCCAAAGTTCGCGCGATGGAAATTATCGACGAACTCGAACCAACCAAACGCGGCCCGTACGCCGGTGCCGTCGGCTACTTCGACTACCGAGGGAACATGGATACCTGCATCACCCTCAGAACTATCGTCATCCGTGACAACGTGGTCTACATCCAAGCAGGTGCAGGACTCGTCGCCGATAGCGTCCCCCAAAGCGAATACCAAGAAACGGTCAACAAAGCCAAAGCCCTCCTGGCCGCCATCGAAGTCACCATGCAACGCGATGGCTCGGCACCCTCAAAGTAACCAGCACCCCTGCTCGTGCTCGTGCTCGTGCTCGTGCTCGTTCTCGTTCTCGTTCTCGTTCTCGTTCTCGTTCTCGTTCTCGTTCTCGTTCTCGTTCTCGCTTGCTATCATTCTCGCGTCCTATCATTCTCGCTTGCTCTCGATTTCACGCTCTCGAAAAAAACAACAACTCAGTTGCTTCCCAAACCAAGTCGTGTGTGGAACGCACATAAGCCCCCTTCAAGCCGCTTTCGTTTACAAGCCCGTGCGGCAGATTCACTGAGCACGATCAAGCCGTTGCAATAAAAGCCAAAGCAGTGCGGGGCAGGGCAGGGCAAAGAAGGGCAGGGCGACCTGCGGCAAGGCGTCGCTAAAAGCGTACGCCTTATTCATAACAAGTACTGTATCAACAACCTGAGCGATTAGATCTCGCTTCAAGCTTTCGGACTATCGATATCTTCGTAGACTACCGATAGCTTCGCAGACTACCGAGCTTCGCGGCGCGCAAGCTCATCGCGCAACTGAGCCGCTAGCTCATACTGCTCACTCTTAACCGCCTCGATCAACTGCTCTTGCAGTGACGGTCCCAAGTGATATTCCTCGCGCAGTGAATCTCTCATCCGCATCAACTTAACGACCATTTCATCGTCGTCGAACTCCTCCTCGGCTTCATGCTCGACGAACACCGCGCGGATTTCTTCAAGCCCCTTGTCCAGAACCAAAATCGCTTTCTCCGCATCGACTTCGTCCAAAGCCGCCAACGCCGAAGCTTGCGTGCGATGAAACATCACAAACGGACGATACTGCTCATGACTCATTGTCCATTCGTCGTCAGGGGAATGGTCGCGACACAGATCCATCAAGCTCAGCGTATGCTCGGCATCTTCGACTGCCCGATGGTAATGCTGCAATTGCAACCACGAAATCCGCCGGTGATAGAATTGCACGAACTCCCGATCAGCTTCAAAACACTGATCGTCATCCAGCACAAAATCCGGATCCTGCTTCTCCAACTCCAAAATCCGATCCAGAAAAGTCGCGTACCCCTCGACCTGCTCTCCGTCAGGTCGACCTTGCGTCTCCATTTGCAATACGCCCAAATCAACCCGCATCTGAATCACGTCCCGCCCGTCAGCTCCCTTAACCAGACGAACCGAAAGCCCATGCGGATCAAATTTCCACTCTCGAAGCAGCTCATCGAGCCCCTTGGATGAATCCATTACAAACTTTCTATTCTCAATTGGTAGGCCACGCGATGTTGACTTCATTTCGATTTAACACTGAGCTCCATCGAAATCATCCCCTCGACCGTTCCACAGAATAACCGTCCCGGGAAACCTTTTCCAGAACGTTTACCCAATTTAACACTTGGGTGAACTGCGCCAGGGCGTCTCTCGACTGAGCCCCTCCTTTCTTTGGTAAGTGTTCGCACCAGTCCCCCGCAAGGCTACCCCTTCGCCCCGCATTTCCGATTCCAACTCCACCTTCGCTCGCCGTTTGCTACAATCTCCAGCGGTTTTCTTGCTCTGTTCCACCACCATGATCCTCCAAGGACCCCGTCGCGTGCAGCAATCGGTCTTCCATCACAAACTTCCCAACGGCCTGACTCTCCTCGGCGAACGGATGCCCTGGCTCGAATCCGCCGCCTTTACCCTTATGTTCCCAAGCGGAACTTGCCGCGAACCGAGCAACCTTCCTGGCTTGGCCGGGATGACCCTCGAACTCGCCCAACGCGGGGCAGGGCCCTTCTCCAGCCGCGATGTGGTCGAACGTCTCGATTACCTCGGGGCGGAACGCTCAAGCTCCGTTTCGACCTTCCACACAAACGTCTCGATGGCCTGCATGGCCCGAGTCCTCTACCCGACCCTCGAAGTCGCGGCGGCAATCCTGAGAGAACCTCACTTCCCCGAAGATGAACTCGAAGAAGTCCGACAGTCGGCCCTCCTCGAACTCGCTTCAATCGAAGATGACCCGGCCCAAAAATGCTTCAAGGAACTTAAACATCTTCGATACGGCGAACCATTCGGCCGATCCGCTCTCGGAACCCTCGAAGGTATCGAAGCGATCTCGCATCGCGATTGCCTCGAGTTCCACGACCGAAATACACGCCCCGAAGGTGCAGTACTCTCCATCGCCGGAAACTTCGATTGGGATGAATGGATCAAAGAAGCTGAAAAACTTCTCGGATCCTGGAGCGGACACGCTTGCGCTGAACCCGGTCCCGTCGAATCGATCTCGGCGAAAACCCACATCCCTCACGATAGCCAACAAACACACATCGCTCTCGCGTACAACTCGGTTCCCTACTCTCACCCTGATTACTACCGAAGCCGTGGGGTCGTCGGTATCCTCAGCGATGGTATGAGCTCAAGACTCTTTACCGAAGTCCGCGAAAAACGTGGACTCGTCTACGCAATCTCCGCTTCATCGCACTCGCTGAAGAATTGCGGTAGCGTCTTGTGCTATGCAGGAACAACCTCCGCACGAGCCCAAGAAACTCTCGATGTGACTCTGCAAACCATCCGATCGATCGCCGATGGTATCGCTCCCGATGAACTCTCGCGACTCAAGTCCCGTGTTCGTACATCCTTAGTCATGGAACAAGAAAGCAGCAACGCTAGAAGCTCGCAGATCGCCTACGACTGGATCCACCTCGGACGCATCCCAAGCCGCGCAGAAGTCCTCGCGGAAATCGAACAACTCACCTGCGAATCTCTCCTCGAACACTTCCAACAAACCCCGCCGTCGAACTGGACGCTCGTCACCATCGGCCCCTCTCCTCTCGAATTCAACGAAGCCTCCAATGCATAACTCATCGAACTTGCAATTCCTAAAACACACCCTCGACAACGGCTTGGAAATCATCGCCGAAGCCAATCCGGAAGCCTTCAGCCTCTCCCTCGGATACTTCGTAAAGACCGGCTCACGCGATGAAACTCCCGAGATCGCCGGCGTTAGCCACTTCCTTGAACACATGATGTTCAAAGGTACACAACGACGATCCTCCGTCGATGTTAATCGCGAACTCGATGAACTCGGCTCCCAATCAAACGCTTACACCAGCGAAGAACAAACGGTCTACTACATCAGCATCCTCCCGGAGAACCAACTACACGCCCTCGACCTGCTCTCCGATATGATGCGGCCTACCCTCCGCGAAGATGACTTCGTCACCGAAAAACAAGTCATCCTCGAAGAAATCGCAATGTACGACGACCAACCACCCTACGGTGCAATGGAACGTCTCTCCGAAGAATTCTTCGGGATCCACCCACTCGCCACCCGTGTCCTGGGTACCAAAGAATCGGTGACGGAATTGTCGGCCCAAGCCATGCGCGAATATCACGCTGCCCGATACGCTCCGAACAACTTGTGCCTCGTCGCCACCGGCGCCGTCGATTTCGATCAACTCATCCGCGATGCCCAAAGACTCACCGAGCACTGGAAACCATCCCCCTCGAAACGAATCCTCTCACTCCCAAAACCTTCCTCGAAACAAATCAATCTCATCCACCCTCCCGCCACTCAGCAATACACGATCGAATATGCTCCCGGCCCTGGCTACCTCGACGAGAATCGCTACGTCTCACGCGTCCTGGCAACCATCCTGGGTGATGACTCCGGTAGCCGATTGTTCTGGGAACTCGTCGATAACGGACTTGCCGATACCGCCGTCTGCTTCACATCGGAATTCCAAGACTGCGGCATCTTCGGTGCCTACCTCGCTTGCGCCCCAGACCAACAAATCGAAAACTGGGATATCCTTCAAAAAATCCTCGCCGATGCAAAGAATTCTCCCATCGACGAAAAAGAACTTGAACTGGCAAAAAACAAAATCTGTGCCGGTCTGATCCTCGCCTCCGAACGACCCTCTAACCGACTCTTCTCCGTCGGTAACGCTTGGACCATCCGACACACCTACGAACCGGTTGGCCCCGCAAGCGACCACTACCGAAATGTGACCCTCGACCAAGTCCAACACGCTTTCGAACAACTCGCTTCCCGTATCCGTGTAAGCATCAGCGTCGGCCCCGAAACTTAAAACATTCCTCCGCTACTATCCCAACGGTATGAATCTCCCACCTGTATCCATTCAAGCCATTCGCGATCAATTCCCATCGCTTGCCCGCACCCATAACGGCTTGCCACTGATCTACCTCGACGGCCCAGCCGGTACCCAAGTCCCTCAATGCGTCGCCGACCGAGTCCGCGATTGCTTCATCCATCACAGCGCTAACCGCGCCGGGAAATTCATCACCAGCAACGAAGTCGATCAGATCATGGACCAAGCCCATGAAGCTGCGGCTGATCTATTGCAAACGCCTGAACCGAAGTCGATCGCGTTCGGTCCGAACATGACGACCCTAACCCTAGCCTTCTCTCGCGCTCTCTCGAAAACTTGGAAACCCGGCGACGAAGTCCTCGTATCTAGCCTCGATCACGACGCGAACTTCACCCCCTGGATCCTCGCCGCAAGAGACGCTGGGGCGGTAGTAAAAGTCATCGATATTCACCCAGAAGACGCGACCCTCAATCTCGACTCCCTTCAGTCTCTCTTGTCGAAAAAAACAAAACTCGTCGCCCTCACCGCCGCATCCAATGCCGTCGGCTCACTGACCGATATCCCCACCATCGCAAAGTGGACACACCAAGTCGGCGCAGAGCTCTTCGTCGATGCTGTTCACTATGCACCTCACCGACGTATCGATGTCCAAGCCTGGGACTGTGATTACTTGGTCTGCTCGGGTTACAAATTCTTCGGACCTCATATAGGCATCCTCTACGGTAAACCG
>Ga0214163_1000119_pt1 | contig 34271 bp, 54 predicted proteins | sample LakMenepilimnion_2_FD_153001 | JGI IMG/M metagenome (GOLD analysis project Ga0214163, IMG submission 153001) | Freshwater microbial communities from Lake Mendota, WI - Practice 15JUN2010 epilimnion v4 | ecosystem: Environmental > Aquatic > Freshwater > Lake > Epilimnion/Euphotic zone | place... | reverse complement strand
AGGAAGATAACCAACTTCAGCAGCTAATAAGGCTTATTGAGTATTTAGAAATCCTACCTATGAGTGTAATCGTTTCAGATGGAGTTGAGGCAGATGATGTCATAGCTTATATTGGGGAGGATTACCTAAAGGAGAGAGATTCTCAGGTATTCATAATGTCTTCAGATAAGGACTTCTTGCAGTTAGTTGATAATCGTATTCACATTTGGAGTCCAACAAAAAAGCAACTATATTATACTGACGACGTATATCAGCAGTATGGTATTATGCCAAAAAACTTTGCACTATTTCGTGCATTGATTGGAGATGATAGTGATAATATTCCAGGAGTACCTGGATTAGGAGCTAAAACTATTGTGAGCAAGTTTCCAAAGTTGAATGGAACAGAGGTAGTAAGTGTAGATGAGTTTGTAGAATATGCAAAAGAGTTACATGCAGCTAATCCAAAATCAAAGCTATACGCTCGAGTGGTAGAGGCAGAAGCTGATATTAGATTGTTCCACCAAATTATGCAACTGTCAGAAAGTGGGATTCCAGGACATACAAAGTTACGGATTATAGACAACCTTCAAACTAAGGTAGATAGGTTGGCTAAGATAAAGTTCCATACAATGTTAATTGAAGACGGAATGACAAATACAATTCGCAACGTAGAAATCTGGTTGAAAGAGATAACTCAAAAATTAGATCAATTTACCTTGCAAGATTAAAATAAAAAGAGTAAGTTACAGCTATGCAAGAACAAGATACATTACAGTTTTATGGTACTGGGTTTCAGAATAAGGTACTCGCTGTCCTAGTTAAGGACAGAGCCTTTCTGCAACAGATTCATGATATAATTGAACCCAGCTACTTTTCTTCTGAGTCAGCTCAATGGATAACTAGTACTGTCTTAAAATACTTTGCTCAATACAAAACTCCACCTACTTTAGAGGCACTAAAGGTGTACCTCGATGAGATAGATGTTGACTTACTAAAAACCACAGTAGTAGAGAATCTTAAAGAGGTAATCCGATATACAGATTCAACAGACTTAGATTTCACAAAAGATAGAACACTAGAGTTCTGTAAAAACCAAAAGATCAAAGCTGCAATTCTAGAATCGGTACAGCTGCTACAAGTGGGAAGGTATGATGAGATTAAGGTGGCAATTGACGAAGCTATGAAGGCAGGATCAGATCGAAACGTTGGTCACGAATACTTAGAAGACATCGCAGCTCGTTTCGTAGAGAATAAGCGTAACACTATTCCAACTCCATGGGATGTTATTAATGAGATAATGGATGGTGGACTAGGTAGTGGAGAGATGGGAGTATTTGTAGCTCCAGCTGGTATTGGTAAATCAATGGCACTAGTGAACATTGCAGCCGGAGCTGTGAAGGCAGGATTGAATGTAGTGTACTACACCTTAGAGCTTGCTGAGACTTATGTAGGAGCTCGATTCGATTCACACTACACAGGCATACCTAGTCAAGATCTAAAATTCCACCAGGAAGAGGTAATTCAGAAGTTAGAGAAACTAAAAGGTCGATTGATCATAAAGCAGTATCCAACCAAGACTGCCACCGTAACAATGCTAGCTGCTCACTTAGACAAGTGTGTGATGCAAGGTTTTAATCCTGACTTAGTGATTGTCGATTATGCCGATCTTCTAAGAGATACAAGTTCTAAAGGCGCTGTTCGTAACGACATCATGCTAGGAAACATCTACGAAGATTTGAGAGGTATGGCTGGAACATATCAAATTCCAATCTACACAGCATCACAAGCAAACCGATCAGCCTTAGAGGAGGATATTATTGAAGCAGATAAGATTGCTGAATCGTACTCGAAGGTAATGGTAGCTGACTTTGTGGTATCACTTTCTCGTAAAGTAGCAGATAAGATAAGTGGAACCGGAAGGTGGCATATTATTAAGAACCGTTTTGGACCCGATGGATTAACATTCCCAAGTAAGATGAATATGGCAGTATCAAGAATTGACATCTTCGCTGAGAATACAATTTTAGGAAAAGAAGCAAAGAGCTTAATGCAGAATGACTCAGAGGTGGTCAGGAAAGCTTTAGCAAATAAATTTTCAGAATTAAACAGTTTTTCAGTGTAAAGATGACAGCGAGAACTATTTATATCTACACCCCAATACAAACTTTTAAAATTAATTTACAATGACACTTTCGAATGAAATCCTAAGCGATATCACTGTCTTCATGAAGTACGCTAAGTACATGCCTGAGATGCAGAGACGCGAAACTTGGCAAGAGCTAGTAACGCGTAACAAAGAAATGCATATCAAGAAGTACCCAGCAATCGCTGAAGAGATTGAAAAAGCTTACGAGTACGTCTACAACAAAAAAGTTTTACCATCTATGCGTAGTATGCAGTTTGCAGGTAAACCAATTGAAATTTCACCAAACAGAATCTACAACTGTGCTTATCTACCAATCGACGATGTTCGTGCATTTGGTGAAGCAATGTTCCTATTGTTAGGAGGAACAGGAGTAGGTTATTCAGTACAACAACACCACGTAGACAGTCTACCTGAGATTAGAAAACCAAACCTAAACAGAAAGCGTCGTTACTTAATTGCTGACTCTATCGAAGGATGGGCAGATGCAGTAAAGGTTCAAATTAAATCATACTTCACTGGTGGATCTTCTTACAACTTTGACTTCTCTGACATTCGTGCAAAGGGTGCTAGATTGGTTACGTCAGGAGGAAAGGCTCCAGGACCTCAACCATTGAAAGAGTGTTTAATGAAACTACAAGGAATCCTAGATGCAAAAGAGGATGGAGATAAGCTATCTTCGATCGAAGTGCATGACATGGTGTGCCACATTGCTGATGCAGTCTTGGCAGGTGGTATTCGCAGAGCAGCTCTTATTAGCTTGTTCAGTGCTGACGATAATGAAATGATTTCATGTAAGTCTGGAAACTGGTGGGAGAACAATCCACAAAGAGGACGTGCTAACAATTCAGCTGTATTAATGAGACACAAGCTTACAAAAGAATTCTTCATGGATATCTGGAAGCGTGTTGAGTTGTCAGGAGCAGGAGAGCCAGGAATCTATTTAACAAATGACAAAGATTGGGGAACTAACCCATGTTGTGAAATTGCATTACGTCCATTCCAATTCTGTAACCTTTGTGAGGTAAACGTGTCGGATATCGAGTCACAAGAGGATTTTGAAAACCGAGTACGTGTAGCATCACTTATCGGAACATTGCAGGCAGGATATAGCAACTTCCACTACCTACGTGATGTGTGGAAGCGTACAACAGAAAAGGATGCTTTAATCGGAATCTCAATGACTGGTATCGGATCAGGTACAGTGTTAGGATATGACATGAAAGCAGCAGCAAAGGTTGTTAAAGTTGAAAATGAACGAGTAGCAAAGTTGATTGGAATTAACAAATCAGCTCGTACAACAACAGTTAAGCCAGCTGGAACAACATCTCTTACGTTAGGTACTTCGTCAGGAATCCATGCATGGCATAACGACTTCTACGTACGTCGAATCCGTGTAGGAAAGAATGAAGCAATCTACACTTACTTAGCTGCTAATCACCCAGAGCTAATTGAAGATGAGTACTTCCGTCCTCATGATACAGCGGTAATCTCTATTCCACAAAAAGCTCCAGAAGGTGCTATCATGAGAACAGAATCACCATTTGATTTGCTAGAGCGTATTAAGAAAGTACATATGGAGTGGATCAAACCAGGTCACAGAACAGGTAATAATGCACACAACGTTTCTGCAACAGTTTCGTTGCGAGATGAGGAGTGGGACTTAGCTGGTGAATGGATGTGGGAAAACAAAGAACACTACAATGGACTTTCGGTATTGCCATACAACGGAGGAACTTATACACAAGCACCTTTTGAGGATATCACAGAAGAGCAGTATAACGAGATGATGAAGTCTCTGAAAGGTATTGACTTGAGTCGAGTTGTAGAGTTAGATGACGCAACAGACCTCAAAGGAGAGGCAGCTTGTGCAGGTGGTGCATGTGAAATTGTATAACAATGGCAGTAGTACATTCATCGCAAGATTGGATATTTCAACAGTACGTGAAGGAGCTTAATAAACCTAAGCTCCTTCCTACTGACTTTTATTACAACGAAGATGGTCGCATGGTAATGACAGAGGAGTATCACAAAAGAAGAGGTTACTGCTGCGGTAATGGATGCAAGCACTGTCCATACTCAACACCAGATAAAGCCAAGGGTTAACCATTTGGTGGCTATTTATAATAAACATATTTCATGAATAAAATAAACTGGGACGATATTATAGCTGAGTGGTCGTATAGACTACCGAAGGGCTTTCCTACAATGAAGAATGGTAAGTTCACAGTTAAGAGTGAGTTAAAAGTATTGCAAGAAGTCTTAGCTGAGAATGGTATCAATGAAATGCCAGACTTTACAAAGAAGACTCCTACTCGTATTCAAGAGGAGCGTGCTGACACCACCTTTAGTAAAAAGGAGTTGATTGATATAATCAACACCACCGAGCTGTCTGAAAAGGACTTGATCCGCATCACTCGAATAGTGGATTCGGTTTCCTCTGAGGAAGGTATAATTCAGCTTCTATCTACACAAAAGAATTTTGACAAAACAAGTAGCTTGCAGGTATTTCGTATGGCTACTGAGTCAGGAGATTATAAACAACTGAAAGCTCTACTAGACGATCCTGCAAAGCAGGTCGACGTAGATTCGCTACCACAAACTGGAAACATTATCGAAGCGGTGAAGGAGTCTGGTGTCTCAAATGAGTTTGCAAAGGATATGGCAAACATGGTCCCATACACATCCGTTAAGATGGGTCGATATGAGATGTTCTTGAGGTTATTTCTAAGAGGCGGTCAATCACCAACATCTAAGGGTGACGTAGAAGTAAGTGGTAAAGAGATGGAGGTTAAGTCTACTATATCAAAAGGATCTGGATTTCGTCTAAGAGGTAATTCTGGATACGGTAATGGAAAGCAGGTTCAGGTTAACTTTATGAAACAGCTCGTAGGAGTGTATGGAGTAGGTGGTGTAAATCACGGAGGATCTGAAAATGTACCACAAGACATTCTCGCAGCATATAAAGAACAGAACGGGCAGATGTGGTACGGTACTAGAGATAGTTGGGCTATACTAGCAAACCGAGATCTAATAGAAACGGGAATGAAGACTAAGGAGGAGCTAATAACTATGTGGGGAGCAGCTTTAGCAGAATTATATCCCAACTCCACTGCAGATTCAGTTGGTGCATTTATCGGACCAGCATTTGGTGAAGATGGAAGTATTAACATGCGAGAGGTGGCTACTAGATTAGCAGCTTATGAGTTTACCATCTACAGAGATAGAGAAGGTTTTGATTACTTCATAGCACTTAACTACCAGGATAATTACGGATTCATAACTCCAGAAATGGAAGGAGAGAGTTTGATAAAAATGTTTACAACCATCTTCAAAGTTGTTTCGCTCCCTAATACCAAAAACAACTCAACACCCCAAGATTCGATGTGTGCCATTGAGCTAGCATAAGAGGAAAAATAAATTAGAAAAGGCTTGCATATGTGAGCCTTTTTTGGTATATTTAGGGCATGTCATTTAGCAAAGAGATAATTAGTTACAACGACCACCTCTACGAGGTAGTCCGCAAATTCAAAGATCATCCAGACTTTCCTACAACAGAAGCAAAAGAATACTATCATTGCGAAACTGTTTTAAGAAAGGATGGAATTTTGTATATTTGTAGAATCATAGAAGAAGCACAAGTTATAGAGAATGAGTAGATTCAATTGGTGGAGGGAGTCCAGACTAAAACCCAAACTTAAAAGATCGGAAGCACTAAAGGGCAGACCGTTCTTACTTCAGCAGATCGAGCATGGCGACTACGATCTAGCTCCTTATCTTTCAGATGCACGTAAGGTGATGAAAAGATGTGAGCAAGAGATAATCAAACTAAAGCAGACATGGATAGCAGGTCCAGACTCTCTTAGAGATAAGATAGATGAGATCGAACGTAAGCATATTAAGCGCTACAACAAGCTTATGGAGGATTTCTATGTCACAGAGTTGCGAACTTTGACTGACCTCAAGCTACGTCTTTGTGTGGAATTTGGAGCCGATGTGTGGGATAATGCTCTTAAAAGTTGCAAAGGTGACTTAAAAGACTTATATTTCACTTATCAAGATTTAGCAGAACAAGCAATTAAAAACAACTAAAATGGGAAGATACGTTTCAACAAAATTATTTGAAAATTACTCAGTAGCTCTTAGACAATGGAGAGCATCTCACTCACACTGTGAGTTATTACATGGTTATGCTTTGAAGTTCAAAGTGTGGTTTGCTTCTAACGAACCAATGGAAGAGAATCAACTAGATGATATGAACTGGATTGTTGACTATGGTGGGTTTAAAGATGCACCTAAAGGAAACGGTCTAAAGTCTTGGATGGACTATATGTGGGACCACACTCTATTGATTGAGAAAGATGATCCGTACTTAGATTTCTTTGAATCAGCAGCTATGGAGGGTTTGTGTGCTCTTCGTGTAATGGATAAGATGGGAGCTGAGTCGTGTGCTAAGTTAGTATTTGATAAGTTCAATGAGGTCTTAGCTAAAACAGATGCAGGAAGATGTAAGTGTATCAAAGTAGAGTGCTTTGAGAATGATAACAACTCTTCGATTTATGAAGAACAATAAGAGCAGTATGAAAAAGTTTTTATATTTTACAGCAGCATGGTGCGGTCCATGTAAGGTTTTAAAACCAAAGATTCAAGCACTAGCAGAAGAGCTACCAATTGACATATTAGACGTTGATGCAAACCACGAGGTGGCAGTCACATACGGAGTGCGTAATATTCCAACCATTATAGCAATTGATGCTGATGGAGTAGCTGTTGAGAAGATGGTAGGTAATGCTATCACAGTCGAAGCTTTGAGGGAATTTTACAAAGAAACTTCACTATGACAGAAGACCAAACAATGTTAGCTAATAGTTTTGAGGAAGCTATTATAGGATTAGACACATCACAAGAGGTATTTCGAGTAGTATACGATATAGATACTATTATTCAGATCCTAATGGAGCGAGACGAGATGACAGAGGAGGATGCACTAGAGCACTTCAGCTATAACATTCAAGGAGCCTACGTAGGAGAAGGCACACCAATCTATGTGTATGGTGGAGGTCACGAAAGAGTATTAGAATTAATAAGCAATTTATAAGTTATGGAACAATACAAATCACTCTACGAGTACCTAGGAAAAGCAGCAGGTGCTGAGCTAGGTAAAAAGGTAGCAGCCGCTGCCTCAGCACAGAAAATTAAATTAACTACACAAGAAGTTAGTAACCCCAAGTACACTGGAACTATATTAATGTATCCAGTTAGTTTCCTAGACAGCTACTTCCACCCGGAAGTGGAACCGACATTAGGAGATATTCAAGACGACGAATTACCATTTTAATCATGAACAAGAGAATAACAGACTACGATAAAGTCTTACCAATTATCGAACTATACCGATGCGTGCAGAGTGAAGGCTCTCGCTTCGGACGACCAACAATCGCAGTAAGAACTACTGGATGTACACATCGTTGCTTCTTTGGTGAAGGTGGATGGTGCGACTCCTGGTACACTAGTATCCATCCTGAGAAGGGTACGTTTACGTTTAACGACATTATTAAAATCTATGACGAGAATCCGCACATCAAAGAGATGATGTTGACTGGTGGTTCTCCAACAATGCACCCAGCATTGGTAAATGAATTAACACACTTTGCTCATGAAAGAGACATTCTTATTACTATTGAAACTGAAGGCTCGCATTTTGTTGAGACCGATTATCCTATTGGTCTTATATCTCTTAGCCCTAAGTTTGCAAATAGTATTCCCAAGGTGGGAGTGGCCACACCGCAAGGTGATCTTACGGACGATAAGATGGTTCGACAGCATAACAAGTTTAGAATGAATCTAACCGCAATGGCTGCAATGATCAATTCTCACACAGATTACCACTTTAAACCGGTATGGGATGGTACAGAGGAGAATCTAAATGAGATTGAAGAAGTTAGACAATTCCTTGACATTCCGAAAGAAAAGACGTATATTATGCCAGCAGGTGATACGAGAGAGGAGTTGATTAGGATGTACCCAATAGTATTTGATATGTGTGCTGAGAAGGGATACAATATGACAGGACGAGATCATATCATTGCGTTTGACACTAAAAGAGGAGTATGATGCACGAACTGTTACATTTTATAGGAATATGTCCGGACAGCTTCAGTCATACTAACTTGATTGAAACTGTTATCACAAATTACCAAACAATAAACGATTTAATTAATTCAAATATCAAAAGTTATGTTACTAAATTCACATCAGGTATCAGAATACCTGGAAACTAATGGCCTAGGTGAGAAGGCACAAGTAGGTTATGATTTAACTCTTAAAGGAGTTAGAAGTATTAATGGTGGGATGGTTCTAGCCGATAAGACTCTAGTAGAGGATTACAGCGAAGTACGACCTACAGTGACACCTACTGGAAAGTATTTGTATCACCTTATACCAGGAGCATACTCTTTGACGTTTGAGCAAGGATGTAAATTACCTAATAACGTCACAGCATTCATTCGTCATCGTTCTTCTATACTACGTTGTGGTGCAATTATCACTTCAGGTGTATATGATCCAGGATTCGAAGTAGATGAGATGGGTGGAGTAATGATTGTTAATCAGGAGATGCGTATCGAGAAGGGAGCTAGAGTAGCTCAGATTATCATGATGGAGAACACTCCAGCTGACTTGTATGATGGTCAATGGCAAGGATCTAAGGATTTAAAGTAATGAAGCTAGAGCGTATTTTAACACACAAAGCGATGAGAAAGTTTATAGAAGTAAGAGTAGATGTAGAAGGTTTACATCACTGGCCAGATTGCAATCTGCCACACGTAGAGTATTTAAAACACCTACACAGACATACATTCCAAATTAGCTGTAGAGCTGAGGTGAAACATGGTGATCGTGACATCGAGTTTATCGATTTCAAACATAAATTGAAAAAGTATATTGCAAGCACTTGGTACGATCCAACTTATGGCTGTTGTAATTTCGGTGCAATGTCATGTGAAATGATTGCAGAAGACTTACTAGATATGTTTGGACTTTGTCGATGCTCAGTGTCGGAAGATGGAGAATTTTTTGGTATAGTTGAGGCATGAAGATAACTTATTTGTGTGGCCGTATCTGTAGTGGTAAGAGTACTTACAGACCTGACGTTAGAAGATTAATGGTATCTGACATTGTTAGGAATGTAGTGAATAGCAATGATCGCGAGCGATTGCAAAACTCAATGCACCTAGAGAATGACATCTTACATGGCTTAGCAATGTGCATCGATTACGATATGGAGATGGGTGTGCAAGAGTTAATCGTTGATGGTATTCGTCAACCTTCAATCCTAGAAAGACTGTCAGCAGAGTATCCTGGAGAGATGGTATGGTTGGAAGTTCCGGTAGAAGAGCGTAAGAGACGATACGAAGCTCGTGGAGCCGAAAAAGATACAGAATCATTCGAAGTAGCAGATAATAAGGCTATAGAGTTGGAATGTCAGAAAATTTATAGTATATTCAGTAAACAATTAAAAGTTATAAACAATTAAGTATGGAGTTAATTACAAAAGCAAATGGAAATATTCCTCGCTCTGATGAGGAAAAAAAGCAGATGATCGAACAAGCTGCAAAGTATTACGGAGAGTTCTTAACAGCATTAGGTTTCGATTGGGCAGCTGATCCACATAGTGATAGAACTCCACACCGTGTAGCGAAGGCGTGGGTAAACGACTTGATCGCAGGATCAATCTCACCAGAGCCAGAAGTAACAGCATTCCCTAATGATGAGGGGTACACAGGTTTGATCTGTCAGACACGCATCCCAGTAATGAGTATGTGTGCACATCACAACTTGACTTTCTCAGGAGTAGCTCACGTAGCTTACATTCCAGGAAAGGACAAAGATGATTTAGTGATTGGATTGAGTAAGTTGAATCGTATTGTAGATTTCTACTCTCGTCGTCCAAACATTCAAGAATCATTAACTAAACAAATTCACGACCACATTGACAAGTTATGTGTAGGTAATCGTGGAGTTGCAGTAGTAATCGAATCACAACATAACTGTGTTAGATGTCGTGGAATCAAACAAGACAGTGTAATGAAGACTTCTCAAATGTCAGGATACTTCTGGACTAATGAAATCGGTACACGTCAAGAGTTCTTTAACCTAATTGATCAAAGTCGTTATGGAGCCTAATTACACAACAACCGGTACCAGCACATCTATAGGATTGTGCAGCGGTACTGGGACGTCGTATGTAAACGACACGTTACTATACAATGGAATAAACGTAACACCAGGAAATGGCTGGATTTCAAGTGGAACAACAATCACAGGAGGATTAACCTTAAACAATAATACAACAAGTATGAATCAACAAGTAAAAGTAGCAGTGTTTCAAGTAGAGCGAAACAAGCATAACGAGATCAAGTCGTCAGCATTTATTGATGAGTTTTGGATCGAAAAGAAACCAGGCATCTCAATAGACTTTGCAGTAGCTAGAAAGCTAGATAACAAGTATAAAGCAGATGAGATTGTAATCAAAGAAATCTTTACAGTTACTTTGTAATATGGATTTCTACGTTATATCACCAGTTAGCAACTTAGAGCCAATGAAACTGGGGAATCGAATCTTTGCATTGGCTCACTTATGGGTACAGTTTCCTGAGTACAGAGAGTTCATCAAAGCTCGCAAGCAAGAGGGTTGGTTTATAACATTAGACAACTCAGCAGCTGAACGAGCATTAGTGACAGAGGATATTCTAATCAACATATGTCACGAGTTGATGCCTAACGAAGTTATCGCGCCGGATGTGTTGTTTGATAAAGATGCGACAATTACAAATGCTAAGTCTTTCAGAGACCGTATGGAGAGTGAAGGCTTGCTTGGTAAAGTAAATATCTTCTTCTGTCCACAAGGTAAGACCAAAGAGGACTGGCTAGAAGCGTACACTTTCGGAATGTTCCAGGACTGGATCGATGTAATTGGTTTCTCTAAAATTGCAATTCCAAATGCATGGTTAGAGGACTTTAAAGATGATCAAGGAATCAAAGAAGCACGTCACATGGCGTATGACTACTTGATAGCAGAAGGAGCTTTGGTTAAACCAATCCACTGTCTAGGTCAAGGAGATCCAACAGAGTTTACATATTACGATCATCCAATGATGCGAAGTACAGACTCAGTGTATCCAGTATGGGCAGCGATCAATGGACAAGACTTCCGAAAAGATCACACTACCCGAACACCAACACCACACAAACTTCTTGAAGAATATGACATGAAGGACGTGGATATGAAGCTAGTTAAGAGTAACATTGAGTACTTGAAACTCAGCTGCATGGATTACGCATAACACCTAACAACTAAACCGAAAGAACCAACTCATAAAAAAGTTGGTTTTTTTTTGCTTAACTGTTGCATATATGGAATATCCGCCTGACCTTTAGGTATAAAGAAAAAGAGATATGATAAATACATTTAAAACCCGTGAAGATATAATCAACGCACTACAAGTTGAGTTTAGCGAGAAACCAGGAAGTTTCAATAATAATGAGAGAACTAAATCTAGAGAGAAGTTCTGGACGTATAACCGCTTATTACATTACTACTTTAACAAAAAACAAAAATAAGAGATATGAGTTATCAAATTATCAATGGAGAGTATGTCAAAATGAGACGTGAAGATGAATTACCACAAAACCCAACTGAACAATCTATCGAGAATGCTTTAGTAGAGTTAGGAGTTGATCGTGAGGATCTTGAGTTTAGAACAGTTATCGGTCCTAAGAATGTAAGGTACATTCGCTACCGCTATTGGAAACCACTTCCTATATCAAACAGCGAGTTCGCTGAGTTACCTCTTTACGAGTGTGCAGATGACGATGATGGTGTTTACAAATACACATACGAAATTCTTTAAAAAGTTTTGCACAACTGTTGCAAACACGAAAAAGAGTTACGACCTTTAGGTATAAATAAAAAGAGAGATATGATAAATTTAACAGTACAAGACAACATCGACGGTTTAGGTAAAGTAAACGAATTGCGAGAAGCAATTGGTCAAACATACTCAGACAATTACAGTTCAACTAACCGATCACAGCTAGTGGCAGTATCAGAGTGTGGTAATATTACTTACTCAAAAGAAGTTCCTTCAGAGTATAATAACAGAGTACCTCAACCAGGTATCAAGGAAAACCCATCTTGGTTAACTTGGAACTCAATGTTTTTTTAAAAAAATTACAATAACTGTTGCATAAACGAAATTAACTAACGACCTTTAGGTATAAATAAAAAGAGAGATGAAAGATTTTTTAACAATGATATCAGCAGCAGTAGGAGGAATCTTGTTGGCAGGTGGTAATGATTTAGGAATAGTATTTGTAATCCCAGCAATCGTTTATTCGATTAAGTATTCAGTGTAATTTTTAAACTAAGATATGAGTAAAGCAACAATCAAAGTAAAAGACACCCAAGGTAGGATTGTCAAAGTGTACGACATGGAGCTCGTAGAGTCAGAAACAGTACAAGAGTTCTACGAAGAAGCTCGTAGGGTTTGGGCTGAGCATCACGTAGAATGTACGACCGATCAGTATATCCTATCAAGAGACTTCACTTATGAGCAGGAGATGATCATGCTAGCAGAGGAAGAGCAGTACAAACAATTTTTAACACTTGCAGAGGTATGGTAGTTGTAAAAGGCATCGCAGCAGCTGCGTTAGCTGCACTTTGGCTCACTGGAGTGATGGCCTTAGTTGTAGTAATGAGAGATTCACTTAAAAATAAATAAAGATGGCGTACGTAGAAGTAGATGTTCACTTAGATGAGGTTTATGATAACCTATCCAGTTGGGAAAAGGATGAGCTTGTAGAGAAGCTTATCGAGGATGGTTATAAAATGAAAGATCCAAACAGAGAGTATGAGGATGAGTATGGGGATGAAGAGTTTAACGGAACCCCACTTGACTATGAATGGAAAGAGATGATCAAAAAGATCAACGATAGCCGCTATCAATTGACACCAGAGCAGGAAAGAATGTTGGTCAACTTAGCAAAAAGCTTATGAGTACAACATTCGCAATTAGAACCCTTAACGGCGAGTTAAGAGACATTGCTCGTAGAGTGGGAGGACCAGATGGTGCAAGTTTCCATTGGATAGATGCAATGGCAGAGTTACTTCCAGTTGGTACAGAGGTAGAAGCGACAGACAATTCACCACAAGGTGTTTTTACAATTGGTGATATTAAGTACTTTATGGATAAACAAAACAAAGCTAAGAAGGAAGCTTTAGAAGAGCTAGAAAACCAAAGCTGGATACAAGACCCTAGTAAGATAGAAAGATATGAGCGTAAGTCTATATTTGTTCCAATGCAGGATGCCTGGCATGATAAGAATGATTATATCGAGGTGACAGAATGGAAGAATGGTGAGGGTTATGATATCTCAATCTCAGAAAAACAATTATCATTACACTTTACAGAGTTTGCAGTTATTAAAGAATTAATAGCTTTATTGGAAAAAGATTAGTATATTTAGCATATGAAAAGTTACAAGATAATAACCGACCAGGCTGGTGTCGTAGAACTAGCCAATTACATTAAGAACGGTAACATCATTGCTTACGATACCGAGACGACTAGTGTCAATCCAAGAACTGGTCAGATCATCGGTTTCTCAGTGTCTGCACAGGTGGGTGAGGGTTATTACTTTCCTACACGTAAATGGGACGCAGACGCTCAACAATTGGTGGATCTTGAGATAGGTGGTATGAGTTGTGATGTTATTGCAACACAGCTGATTAGAATGCTCTTAGATAAGAAGCTTATCATGCACAATGCATCTTTCGACGTTCGGTACACGAAGAACTTCTATGGAGTTGATCTTCGTGATGCTCTGTATTGCGATACCATGTTACTTCGTCACACTCTTAAAGAGGATGGTCCATTTGGTTTGAAGGACATTGCAATTGAGATTCAGAATGAGTTAGGTTTAGATGCTGAGAAGGATGCCAATGAGGAACAAATTCGATTGAAGGAGTCTATCCAAAACAATGGAGGTAGTATTACTAAAACTAATTACGAAATCTTTAAAGCTGATATGACCCTACTAGGTGAGTATGCAGCTGCGGATACCGATTTAACTTTACGTGTAATGACTCACTACTTGCCAATTCTAAAAGAGCAGGATTTGTGGGACTTTTTCTTTGTAGACGAGGTAATGCCTCTTTACAAGACTGTTACTATTCAGATGGAAGAGACTGGTACTGAGCTTAATATCGAGTTGATTGAGAAGACTAAGAAGGATATTAATGCTGATATTGCTAGACTTGAAGAAGAGATCATTTCAGACTTGATGAAGATACCACAAGTTCAGCAGTGGGTTGTAAAGCGTGCATTAACAAACCATCCACCTAAGAAGAGAGGTCACTATGGCAAACGAGTGGAGGCTAAGCTAGATGAGTTACTTGATCGAGATGGTGGGTTAGCTTTCCTAAAGAGTGGAGATCCTAATGACCTTAATGAGCAAGATAAAATTGCTATTAGTTTGGATTTACTTAAACAGAAGGATGGTACTTTTGTGAACATTAGCAGTAAGCAGCAGCTATCCGAGATGTGCTTTAAGTATATGAAGATCAAACCAATGAGTCAGACTCGTAAGGGTACAGATCAGTTTGATGATGGAATGATCGATGCACTAAGTAAAGATCACGGATGGGCCTTTAAGCTTCGTGACTACAACAAGCTGAATAAGATCCAGTCAGCTTATATTGACCGCTTCCTAGATAACAGCGAGAATGGAAGATACTATTGGTACTTCAAGCAACACGGAACTACCTCAGGTCGATTCAGTTCTGACTCTCAACAACTACCTCGTGTACTTGAGGAAGGAGAACAAAGTGAATTAGTACTAAGCTACAATAACATTATCCGTAGCTTCTTGCGAGCAGAGGAAGGACGTAGGTTTATTATCTGTGACCAATCATCTCTTGAACCAAGAGTATTTGCATCAGTGAGTAATGACCCCAACCTAATTAACGTATTTCTTGATAATGAGGATTTGTATTGTAGAGTGGCTATTCAAGCGTTTAAGCTTAAAGGCATGTCGGCGAAGAAGAGTGATGAGAACTATGTCAAGAACCTCCGCCCAGAGCTTAGACAGAGAGCAAAGAGTATTGCGCTTGCTATTCCTTATGGAGCAGGTGCGTGGCAGATCGGTCAATCCCTTAACATCCACATCCGAGATGCACAAAAGATGATTGACGGTTACCTAGAAGGTTTCCCTGAGCTAGCTAAGTGGATGAGTGATAGCCACTTAAAGGCGCAGACATTTGGCTATGTTAAGAATAAGACAGGACGTATTCGACATTTAGATCGAGTGAAGTTGATCTATGAGAAGTTTGAGAATAGTCTTATCGAGCCAGGTCCATTTGCTCAGATGAAGCGTATGGCTAAGACTCCTGAGCAAACAGCACAGCTAATGAAGCTTCGTATGGAGTATAAGAATGGTCTTAACAACTGTAAGAACTTTCAGATCCAATCACTAGCTGCATCGATCATGAACCGATCTGCAATTCAGATCCATAAGAGATTTAAAGAGGAAGGACTAGATGCATGCATCATGTTGCAGATTCACGATGAGTTTGTTGTAAACTCAAGCGTAGAGCATATGGATAGAGCTTGTGCTATTACAAAGGAGTGTATGGAGAATACAGTATCGATTGCTACGGGATTGATTGCAGAACCAAACATTGCAAAAGATTTTGGAGAAGGACACGTTTAATAAAATACAAGCATATTTATAATAGACCTTAGGGCGGACAAAAACAGTTACATTATTATTAATCATCTTAGGAGATAAAAACTAGAGACTATGACATTTATTCATCAGCCATCTGAATTTGATATTCTATTCAGAAATCTATTTGACGCAGAGTCAAATTTCAATACCCTTAAAGGGGAAAAATCACCACACCCAGTAGACATCTATGAAGACGAATCAGGACTAACTCTTGAAATCGCATGCACAGGTCTTACTAAAGAAGAGGTGGAAATCAACATCGAGCACGACGTTCTTCGTGTAACCTACAACAAACTTCCAGAGCTCAAAAAAGAGCGCAGCTATCAAACAAAAGGAATTGCACGTCGTGCTTTTAACCTAGCGTATAAGATTGCTCCGAAGTTTAATCTAGCACAATCACAAGCAACTATGTCCAACGGACTGTTAGTCGTTACAATGCCTTTTGCAGAAGAAGCAAAACCAAAAAAACTTTTAATCGGATAAAAAGGACCTCCCTAAGGTTTTTTTTCGTATATTAAATTTTATAAACAGTTATACAACATGAGTAAATTTGAACCAGTTAGCGACAAGCTAGTGTGTCTTCCACTTGAGCAAGACGAAATGAGTGCAGGAGGGATCATCCTTCCAGAGCTAAGTGACCAGAAAACCTTAAAAGCTAGGGTAGTAGTTGCAGGAAAAGGATTTTGGGCAGCTCCAGGTTTGTTCATTGAAACAACCCTTGCAGAAGGAGACGTAATCCTTTATCAGCGATTTGCTGCACAGACGTTTGAGTACGATGACTTGGAGTACCATATCATCCAAGAGCGTGACGTATTAACAAAAATCAACGACTAAGAATGGACAACAAAGTAAAGATTATCAGTTATGATACTGAAGCACGAGACAAAGTGCGAAATGGTGTGAACAAGTTAGCTAAAGCTGTTTCATCTACACTAGGACCAAAAGGTCGTAATGTATTGATCGAAAAAGAAAATGGCTCTCCAGTGATCACAAAGGATGGTGTATCGGTTGCAAAAGAGATCTTTTTGAAAGATCCGATTGAGAACATTGGTGCACAAGCAATCAAAGAGGTTTCTATGCGTGCTGCTAAGATGGCAGGAGACGGAACAACTACAGCAACTGTACTAGCTTCATATATGTATAATGAAGGAATCAAAGCAATCAATGCAGGAGTTAATCCAGTAGAGTTGAAACGAGGAATGGACTTAGCTACAAACCAAGTTATTGAAAACTTACGTGAGGTTAGTCGTGATGTAGTTACAAACGAAGAGATTCGTCAAGTAGCAACTATCTCAGCTAATAACGATGCTTCGGTTGGAAACATCATTGCTGAGGCTATGGATAGTGTTGGTAAGGATGGAGTGATCCAAGTAGAAGAGAGTAAGACTTCAGAGACTACTTTGGAGGTTGTAGAGGGTATGCAAATTGACCGTGGATTTATTTCACCTTATTTTGCAACTAACCAAGCTTCAATGACTTCTCAGTTGGACAATCCTCTAATCCTTTTGTGTGATAAGAAAATTAGCAGCATTAAAGAGATCCTACCATTGTTAGAGAATTGCAGCAAACAAGGCAAGCCACTTTTGATAGTAGCAGATGATGTGGATGGTGAGGCTTTAGCTACAATGGTAGTAAACAAAGCTCGTGGTATTCTAAACGTATGTGCAATCAAAGCACCAGGGTTTGGAGATCGCAAGATCCACATGCTAGAAGATTTAGCTACACTTACTGGAGGTCAGGTAGTTTCTTCTCAAAAAGGAATGAAACTAGAGAAGATGACTCTAGATATGTTAGGTACAGCTCGTACTGTAATCGTTAGCCAAAACGAAACAGTTATCGTAGATGGAGCAGGTGATTCAGATCAGATTGCTGCACGTATTGAAGATATTAAAACTCAGTATGAGAAAGCAGAAAGCGATTACGAGAAGCAAGGTATTAAGGATCGTTTAAGTAAGTTGATTGGTGGAGTTGCAGTGTTAAACATTGGAGCAGCTACTGAGATCGAGCTTAAAGAGAAAAAAGACCGTGTGGATGATGCATTGCATGCTACACGCGCTGCAGTAGAAGAAGGAATCGTTGCAGGTGGTGGTGTTGCTTTAATGCAAGCTGTCAAAGATTTAAAGGTTACAACAGAAAATGACGATCAGGATTTAGGTGTAGGTATTGTTCTTAGAGCATGTTCAGCACCATTTAATGCTATCGTTAACAACGCAGGAAAAAGTCCTGACGCAATTGCACAGCGTATCTCTATCTATCAAAAAGATAGTGATTCAAGCTTTGTAGGTTACGACGCACGCCACGATGAGGTATGTGATATGTTTAAGGCTGGAATCGTGGATCCAACCAAAGTATCTCGTACAGCATTAGAGCTTGCCAATTCAGTAGCTGGAACATTACTCACCACGGAGTGTGTTATTAGTTTTGATCCCGAACAAGAAGATAAAGAAAAAGATTCTTCCGTTCCAGGCTACTACTAGTTTTAGTTTGAAGGGGGCTTAGGTCCCCTTCTTTTTTGTTTAAACTTAAATTAAATTATGAATAATAACAAGAACCAGATGCAGCCAGAGATTGATTTCTCTATGGCAGAAACCTACGTATGTGAAGAGTGTGGTAACGATAGGTTTGTAGTGAACTACCTTATCAAGAAATTCTCAGCACTTATATCCCCAACAGGGAATGAGATGTTGACTCCAATTCAAGCCTTTGCATGCTCAAAGTGTGGACACATTAATCCAGATTTTTTACCAGAAAATCAGTAAATAATTAGGAATACTGAGATAAGTTCCGTACTTTTATACCATGAATGAGATAAAGCAAAAGACAGTATCGTACTCTCAGTTTTCATTGTACGCAAAGTGTCCTCTTCGTTGGAAGTTGGACTACTTGGATAACCTTCGTGTATACGAACAAAGTATCCACACAATATTCGGAACAGCTTTTCATACCACATTACAGAATTACCTTACAGTAATGTATAATGATTCGGTAAAGAAGGCAGACGAAATCGATCTACCAAAGTACCTACAAGAGCAGATCTTTACGGAGTATCAAACTGCGATCGAAAAGAATGGAGGAAAGCACTTTAGTGATCCTAAAGAGTTGTCAGAGTTCTATAACGATGGTGTGGAGATTCTAAAGTACCTAAAGCGCCATAGAGGGGTATACTTTCCTAGTAAGAAGCATAAGCTAATGGGCATAGAGATGTCTTTGGATTTGCAACTTAAAGGTAATGTAGGATTTAAAGGTTTTATTGATATCGTGATATTGGATGAGCGTGATGGGCGCATTAAGATCTGGGATATCAAGACCTCTACAGCAGGATGGAATAAGTATCAAAAAGCAGATCAAACTAAGACAGCTCAGTTGATTTTGTATAAAGAGTTTTATGCAAAGCAGTATAACTGGGACGTTGAGAAGATCGACGTTGAGTATTTAATTGTGCGTAGAAGAATAAACGAGAATGCAGAGTTTGTTCCTAAAAGAGTTCAGACATTTGCGCCTGCCAGCGGTAAGGTGACTCGTAACAAAATAGGTAAGATGTTCCAGGATTTCTTAGACAATTGCTTTACAGAAGAGGGTGAGTACAATTCAGAAGGAAACTTCCCTGCATTAGAAACTAGTGTATGTAAGTACTGCCCTTACTTTAATTCTGATTTGTGTAACAAAAAGGATAGAATTAAGAAATGATAGAGTTTGTAGATATTTCAATGGGAAGGATTAGAACTCTCGATTCTAGAGTAATTGAGTCTGCAACCAAAGCATTTCAGAAGTGTCTATCAAAGCACATACCGGTTTACATTGTATGGGGTAGTCGTACTCTCGAACAACAAGAATTGTTATATAGGTCTGGTCGCACGATGCCCGGACCTATTATAACATCACGCAGACCAGGATACAGTGCTCACAACTTTAGACTAGGATTAGACTTCTGCCTTTTAGATGGAAAACGAATGCTAAGCTTCGAAGAGTGTGAGAAGGATCCGGTGCTACACAAACAATGGTTTACAGCAGTACGTTACTTTGAAGAAGAGGGATGGGAGTCTGGATGGCGATGGCCAAGCTTTGAGCCAAGTCATTTGCAAAACCTTATGGGATACACGATAGGAGAGTTACACATTAATGGTATGAGAAATGAGGATAGGAATAACGGGTACTAAGACTTACGAGAATAAAGTTAAGATTAAAAACTTCATGTTCCAGCTGAAGAATCATGATAGCGATATTGTGGTAATAGGATTGGGAGATAAGGATGGAGCAGATAAGTACGTTAAGCGCTACGCTTTGGAGTTTGGTTACACCTATAAGGAGGCAAACCTAGCACACACACCACAAAACTTATTTAGTCTTCTATCCGAGCAGCATTACAACAAACCATATGCACCAAAAAACTTCTTTACTAGAAACAAGATTTACACACAATATGTAGATAAGTGTGTTGTGTTTGATAACTCCAATACTAGAGATTTAAAGGTTACCACGTTAGTAAGAGATTTCACAAAAGCCAGAAAGCAGGTTGTTATTGTAAATTAAGACCTATTTATAAGCATGAAAGAGATGAAAACGTGTATGGCTGAATTAGTAGAGTGTATGGGTGATCAAGGTTGGTCAACATATCCACTTCCTAATGTTAAGCTGAACAATGATCCGCAGATGACAAACGGCATCTTAACTCCTACTGGACACTACGATCCGACAAGCAAAGAGATTGTTCTTTATGTAGCAAACCGTCATCCAAAGGATGTACTAAGAAGCTTTGCACATGAGATGAGACACCATCACCAGAGCTTATCAGGAATGATGAATATGGAAGAAGTTAACAATGCAACGGATCCTAACTACGCTCAGAATAATACACACTTGAGAGAGTTAGAAGTAGACGCATTTAAGGAGGGTAACATGCTTTTTAGAGATTGGGCAGATAAAAAGAAAAACAAATGAGAGATATATTCGAAGACCTAAGCACAAGACTACAAGGTGGAGATCACGAAGTGGAGATGGCTATCACAGACCTAAAAGCAATTGCTGACATGGCTGCAAAACTAGCAGTATTCTTCCAGGACAATAATCCACAAGAGTTGGAGGGTTGGATACAATCAAAGATAACAAAAGCAGCAGATTACATGGAAGCTGTCTATAAAAACACCATGTATTCGGGAGATCATTTCGAAGAATAGATTAGCATTTTTAAGTAAAAAAGGTTATATTAAATAAAAAACAAACAGTTACACATGAAGAAAGGTTATGTCCCTAGGGATCAGAGAAAGACAATTCTCTTTTTAGCAGATGATTTAAGACTTCCGTCTGGAATTGGTACCATGACAAGAGAGCTTATCACAGGCAACGCTCACATATATAATTTCGTACAAATAGGTGCAGCAGTGCAGCATCCAGAAGCTGGAAAGGTTATAGACATTAGTGCCGATGTCAACACAGAAATTGAGATTGATGACGCTAGTGTTATGATTTATCCATGGAATGGGTACGGTGATCCAGAAGCTGTTCGAGCTCTAATGAGCCAACACAAGGTTGATGCAATAGTTCACTTTACGGATCCTAGATACTGGATTTGGTTATATAGAATGTCAGCAGAGATTCGTCAATCTATTCCAATCTTCTACTACCACATCTGGGACGACCTACCAGCTCCACACTATAATAGACCTTATTACGAGTCTTGTGATTTGTTGATGGGAATCAGTAAGCAGTCTGTAAACATTAGTAAATTGGTACTAGGAAAGGACAACTACATTGACTTAGATGCACAACCAAGTGCTGAGGAGATTAGTACCACTTTACCTAAAACAGCATATGTCCCTCATGGAATTAATGAGAAGTACTTCTTCCCAGTAGATAGAGATATCCCACAGGTAGAGCAGATGCGTGCAAAGTTGTTTGATGGAGCTAATCCAGATTACGTAATACTTTACAACAACCGCAACATTAGAAGAAAGATGACATCCGACATCATTTTATCATTCAAGTTATTCTGTCAAGATATCGAAGAGAAGGGCTACAAGGATGATGTTCGTTTAGTCTTAAAAACACAACCGTTAGATGACAATGGAACGGACCTTTATGCAGTAATAGATGCAATATGTCCAGAGATTGCTCACAAGATTATATTCCACGAGGAAAGATTAACTCCTAGTGATATGAATATTCTTTACAACAGCTGTGACACCGTAATCAATATTGCATCAAATGAAGGTTGGGGATTAAGCAGTACAGAAGCTCTAATGACTGGACGTACCTTAATTAACAACGTAACTGGAGGTTTGCAGGATCAATGCCGTTTTGAGGATCAAGATGGTAACTGGATTGAGTTTGATGAAGACTTTGCTAGTAACCATGGAGGTAAATACACTAAGTGTGGTATTTGGGTCAAACCAGTATTCCCTGCAGCGATTAACCTACAAGGTTCTATTCCAACTCCTTACATATTTGATGACCGATGCGACGTACGTGATGTAGCAAAAGCAATGCACTACTGGTTTGAGATGTCAGCTGAAGATCGCACTAAGTGTGGAATGGCTGGAAGAGAGTGGGCAATGTCCTCGGAGTCAAACTTCACTGCAGAGAATATGTGTTCGAAGTTTCACGAAGCAATGCATACTACTTTGGAGAATTGGAAAGCACCAAAGCGTTTCCAAATGTACAACGTACGTGAGCAGCTACAGAAGTTCAAAAACAAAAAATCAGGTATTTCTATTTAATAAGTTACATAATGTCAAATAAACCAACAGTTTTAATAATGGCACCAGTAGCAACCCTTAGTGGCTATGGTGCAAGATCAAGAGATATAGCGTACAGCTTGATTAAGTCAGAAAAGTACGATGTCAAGATATGGAATACTCGCTGGGGCAATACACCTATGAATGCATTGGACCCAAGTAACGAGAAACATAAAATGATCTTAGACAGCTTATTAGATAATCCCAACTTACCAACCCAACCTGACATCTTCATACAAGTAACTGTACCAAATGAGTTTCAGCGAATTGGGAAGTATAATATAGGAATAACTGCAGGTATTGAAACTACTATCGCAGCTGGTCCTTGGATTGAAGGATGCAACAACATGGACTTAGTCCTGACATCGTCAGAGCACTCTAAGAAGGTGTTTTTAGAGTCAGTATGGGAAAAGCGTAATCACCAGACAAATGCAGTAGAAGGTATATTGAAGATTGAAAAACCAATTGAAGTGTTATTTGAAGGAGTTGATTTAGATGTGTACTTTCCAACAAAGGAGATTCATAAAACAGTGATCGATGAATTATCAGAGGTAAAGGAAGACTTTGCTTTCTTATATGTAGGTCACTGGTTAAACGGTGAATTTGGAGAGGATAGAAAGAACACAGCTGCAATGATTCGAATATTCTTAGAAGCATTCAAGAATAAGGCATCACACAATCAACCTGCATTAATCCTAAAAACATCTCACTCAGACTTTAGTCCATTAGATCGAGAGGATTTATTGAAAAAGATTGATGCAATTTACAAGTCGGTAAAGGATACTAAAAAACTTCCTAACGTATATTTGCTACACGGGGATCTATCAGACGATGAGATGAACTCACTATACAACCATCCAAAGGTAAAAGCACACATTACGTTTACTAAGGGTGAAGGTTACGGACGTCCATTGGCAGAAGCTAGTTTATCGCAAAAGCCGATCATTGCTTCTAACTGGTCAGGTCATTTAGACTTCTTGAAGGATGCAGTATTGCTTCCAGGACAGTTGACTAATGTACATCCTTCAGCAGCATGGGAAAACGTTATACTACAAGAAGCTCAGTGGTTCTCGGTAGACTACGGCTACGCAGCTAGTACATTGCAAGATGTAGTTAAAAACTACAAGAACTACACTATCATGGGTAAAAAACAAGCTACCAACATTAAAAAAGGATTTAGCTTAGATGCAATGGGTGATTTATTGGTCAGTACTTTGGATAAGTACGTTCCTGAGTTTCCTAAACAAATGCAACTCAAAATGCCACAACTTAAAAAAGTACAATTACCACAACTTAAAAAAATATAATATGGAAATGACAGACAAAATGCGTTACTTTATAACGACTTACACTAGCTTCTCTCACACTCACGTGATCAACCTACTTTCATCTAACGATGCTCAGTATAGATATCAAGATTATCCTACAGAGGAGAGTTATAGTAAGTTTGAAATACTTAGCGACAGACATACGTTTGAGGTGTTACGAGAAGCATCTAAAGAGAATAATGGATCAGCATTTAGCATTGAGTATGGAACCCACTAAGATTATATGCCCGCATTGCGGAGGACACCACTGCTTCGAAGAGAGTCAAGACATTCCAACACCTAACGGTGAAGGAACAGAATCAGTAACTAGCTGGATGTGTACAGATTGTGGATACACAGCTACCACACTAAACAAAGAGGGATCAGAAATCATTAGCAGCTATGAGGAGACTACAGCTGAGTTGATTAAAGATTTACGTTGGGTAGATGCGAATACCAACCTAGTATGGTATCCTATCGTGTTGAACTTCCCTACCTACGGAATCATATTCCCAGACGGTACAGATAAAGACAACTGGACATGGATGGCAGCTCCTGCAGTAGACATTGCAGAGGAGAGTCAGAGCAACTTCCCAATCCCAGGTCAACCTGGTAAATTCTATACTCGTCGTGTAGATATGGAATCAGGAAGACACTTCAACCCAGAAGAGTTTACTCAAGCTTGTGAGTTCATTGGATTCATTCAACCAAGAGACTAAACTATGAAAATTAGTTATGCTATAACGGTTTGTAATGAGTTTCTTGAAATCCAGCGCTTACTGAAGTTCTTACTAACACACAAGCGACCACAGGATGAGATTGTCATTCTGTACGATGAGGAGCACGGAGATAGAGAAATCGAAAACTTTCTCCGTGCATCTGTAAATGGTGGTTTTGTTTGGCATAAAGGTAAGTTTGGAGGACACTTTGCTGACTGGAAGAACAAACTAACCTCTCTATGTAAGGGTGACTACATATTCCAAATTGATGCAGACGAATTACCTAATGAGCTGTTAATTAGCCATCTTCCGGATATTCTAGAACTTAATCCAGACAACGATGTGTATCTAATACCTCGTATCAATACGGTAGAGGGATTGACTCAACAACACATCGCTAAGTGGGGATGGCACGTTACGGCAAACGGCTGGGTAAACTTTCCAGACTATCAATGGCGTTTGTGGAAGAATAAGCCAGAGATTAAGTGGATAAATAAGGTTCATGAGAAACTAGATGGCTTCTTAACCTTTACACACCTTCCAGCAGATACTGAAGCCTTTTGCTTATACCATCCAAAAACAATTGAAAAACAAGAAAAGCAAAACAACTACTATAATACACTAGACTGATATGAAAATCAATAAATTTAACAAGGATTACTTTGAATACCTTATTCCACAAAGAACAAGATTAACTACCGAATACGCTCTGACAAAAGAGAGTGCTGACGACCAAGTTAACGAAGCATTAACTGCAATGATGCATAAAGATTATAATATGATCAAACACGCATTACCTGCTACTGCTGGCGAAATATTGGATATTGGATGTGGTTTGGGTCTTATAGATTTAGCGCTATACAACCACTATGATGGATTGGTTAATCTAAGCTTACTAGACAAAACAAACTCAATCTCAGAGGGAACAAGTGTTCGTGGTTTCAATAAGGAGTATGTTTTTTATAACTCTATGGATGCAACTAAGGATGTGCTAACTTCTAATGGTGTAGCTGATGATGCTCTAAACCTATATGAAGTAGGAGAAGAATCCCTCAAAGAGATCGAGTCCAAGCAGTATGATCTTATTCTGAGTTTTCTATCTTGTGGATGGCACTACTCGATCGAGACCTACTTGGAATTGATTAAGAAAACACTAAAACCAGATGGATTGTTAATCTTAGACATTAGACATGATACTGGTCAGCTAGAGTATGCAAAAGAGCATTTTAATCTAGTAGAGACGGTTATCAATACTGCAGAGTCTAAGCACACTGGAGGAACAATAGGTGATCGATATATCTTCAAGCAAAAGTAATGAAAATACTTATCATAAATTTTGGATGGATTGGTGATAGTATGTTAGCTAGCTCTTTGGCGGAAAACTGTAAACTTAATGGATACGAGCGCGTTGATCTTTTAGTTGGTTTTCCGCAAACAGCAAACATGATTGAACTTAATCCACTAATCGATAATGTATTTATATCTAAGACACCAGGTTGCGACCCTAGTACCGAGGGAATAGACCTTTCCACTTATGATAGGGTTTATAAGACTAGAGGTCTAGTTTTTAATAAAAGACCATTAGATTTATTCAATGAGGATTTTGGTTTTGAAAAGCTTAAACACCCCTTTGAGCTAGCTACCTATGAGTTGGAGTTTGAGGATAAATCAAAACCATATATCGCTTTTCAGTTAGATTGGGATACTCGATCTAATAGCCATAACGGTCCACGAAACACTATGAAGATAGTAGAAGCTTTGTCCTATAAATATAACATCTTCCCTATAGGTGGATCAAGTCAATTTGACATAGACGACAATACGGGAAATACCTTTTTAACAAATGCATCAGCTCTTAAAAACTGTAAACTATTCTTTGGATACCCAGGGGGATTGCATTGGTTAGCTGCAGGTGTTGGTATAGATACGATCTGCACTTCGGAGCATGTTATTAAGCATTACACCAATAACGGTGAGTTTAAAGGAAGTACTTTTGAAGAGTTTCAAGATCAATGGCAAGTGCACGCTTCAAAATTGTTTACAAAGCAGCACACACTTCTTAAACCATACATTTCAGATGAAGAGATTATTGAGTACATACTAAACGTATAATAAATTTATAATGAAAATAACAACAGTTTTAATGTACTGCTCAAACGACTTTCGTTGGATCGAAAAGTGTGTAGAGCAGGCAAGCAAGGTTAGCCACGAAATAATCATTCCAGTATGTGATCACTACTTTGATGGAACACCTGAGAATAGGGAGATACTAGATAAGACGTATGAATTGCTAAAGAATAATCCAAAAGTCACCTTCTACGAGTTTGAGTGGACTCCAGGAAAGCCAACATATTACTGGGCTAACATAGCTCGAGTTATTGGTACTCAGTATGCTTCCTCAGAGAGTGATTGGATGTTGTGGTTGGAGGCTGATGAGATTATAGACGACGTTGCATTTAATGCATGGATCGATTCTGGTGAATATGATCAATACGATTCGCTCAAGATAGCTAATTACTGGTACTTCCGTGAACCAATCTACCAAGCTCAAAGTGTTGAGGATAGTGTAGTTTTAGTTAGAAAGAGTTTGGTTAACTACGATTTATCTAATCCAAGAGAAAGAGAGCAGTGTCATGAGTTTCTAAATGTACGCAAGAAGCGTGAAGTCTTAGGAGTAGATGGATTACCTATGATACACCACTACTCTTGGGTACGTACTAAAGATGAAATGCTACGTAAAGTAAAATCATGGACTCACAGTGCTGATCGTGATTGGGTAAAACAGGTGGAGCAGGAGTTTGCCCATGAGTTTAATGGTACCGACTTCGTGCATGGATATAAGTACAATACAGTAGAAGATAAATTTAACTTTCAATGAATGTAGTACAAGTAGGATCTAATGTAGGTAATGACGATCTAACACCACTAATAATAGAACACAGAGATATCCTACAAACTCTTATTCTTGTAGAGCCATTATCAATTCACAACGAAAAATTAAAGGAGTGTTATAAGGATGTTCCATTTACTATCGAGAATATAGCTGTCACACCAGCTCCTAGTAGTGAAGAGGTGTCTTTTTTCTATCACTCCAAAGACGGAGGAGAAAGTAATTATCAAGTAGCTTCTATCGATAAGCACCACACATTAGGACATGGTTTTGGTGAAGATGGTTTAGTAGAGATCAAAGTTGCCTGCCTAACTCTTGGTGAATTGTTTGATAAGTATAGCCTAAAAGACATTGCGATATTATTCATCGATGCTGAGGGATTGGATGAAGACTTAATCAAAAGCTTAGATTTTGAAAAATACAACATAAACAAGTTAATTTACGAAAATTTACATCTAAAAAATTCTAGATCATTAATAGCTTTTTTAAACGAAAAAGGTTATATTGTTACAGAGCATTGGGGACATAATGGGTGGTCAAACTTAGCTGTAAAGGATATTTAAACAATAAATTTAAACTATGATTAGAGTATTTCAAAGACATTGCTTATTCTCAAGCAACTCAGAGCATAAACAAAGACCCTCTTGGTTTAACCGAGAGCATATGTTTGATTCCTTTGTTGCAGGATTAGATTCAAGAGTAGAATTAACTTGCATGTTCGATTCAGGTAGAGGTAGTGTTGACCAGCACTTCCTAAGTAGTAAAGACGTTAAGATAGTTTCAATGGAAGGTGGGAATGATGCCATATCTTTTCTAAATGTACTCAACTATGTTAAAGATCAAAACTACAATCCCGAAGATGTTGTTTATTTCTTAGAAGATGACTATATTCATAGGAGTGGATGGATTGATGTATTACAAGAAGGTGTTGATCAAATAGGTGCAGACTATTATACTTTATACGATCACCCAGATAAATATTTTCTACCAATGTATGAAAGCTTGATGTCAAAGATTATAGTGACACCAAGTACGCATTGGAGAACTATCCCATCAACAACCAACACATACGCTTGCAAGTATTCAACTTTAATGAAGCATTTTGATATACACGTTAAGTATTGTGATTTAGTTAATAAATGGACCAAAGATCATGACAAGTTTGTTGAACTATGGAATGTGGGTTCAAACCTAATATCATGCATGCCCGGGTATTCAGCACACGTAGAGGCTGGAATGTTATCCCCAGTAATTAATTGGAATAATTTATAATAAAAAAGCAAATGGCTATATTTAGAACATCACAAGAGCACCTATTAACTTTCTACAAGAACGACCAATCCAACCACCATTTTGAATTTGAAGACGAGTGGACTGGCGATGACGCAACTAGGGTCGATGACCCAGCCTGGCAGCAACGCTATCAGTACGAGGCTGACCTGTTGCAGAGCATTATTAAAGAAAATGAGTTTAAAACTATTATTGAGTTAGGAAGTGGTCCTGGTGAGTTAAGCCAAAAGATTATTGAAAAACACGATAGTGAATTAGACTACACATTGATCGATAGAATTGGAGCAAAGCAGGTATTCGAGAACCGAAAATACAAAGGTACGTTTCATGTTAAGGATATGTTGAATGACTTAGATACAACAGACTTGCGTAACGACTACGACTTTCTAATAACTAATGATTTCTTAGAACACATATATAATCCTAGCTTAGTTGTGCAAAAGTGTTATGGTATAATTAAGGATGGTGGTAAGATGTTTGTGAGTGTACCTAATTGGAGAATGGGTCATACTTTTTCTTATCGAGGGTTATTTGATTATGATAACTTTGTATATTTCATGTACACTCACGGATTCGTGTTTACTGGAGTTGCTGGTTCACCTCTAAAGTGTCCACACTCACCTAAGCAATCTAGTGAGGAGACTATGGATGACGAGCTTATTACAAGCTGGAATTGGTATATGCTGTTTGATAAGATTAAGGTAGAGCAAAAATGATATCCGTAATCATTCCTACATACAAAAGCCCCGACGCATTAGATTTATGCTTGCAGTCTGCAATCGAAGGACAGCAGAACAAGAATCAAATTATAGTGGTGGTTGATGGTTTCTACGACTTAAATAGAGAAGTCTTAGAAAAGTGGTCTGAGTATATTGATGTTCTAAGCATGGAGGAAAATGTTGGTCTTTGTAGAGGTACTAACCTAGGAGTGTACAACGCTCAGCATGATAGAGTGCTCATCGTTAACGACGACAATGTGTTTCCTAGGTTTTGGGATACCACACTAGAGGACGTCTGGGAAGATGGAGCTGTAATAACCCCTAACCAAGTTGAACCTTATCCATCCATGTTCAAGCAATTTATCATAGAGGATCTGGGACGTGACCCGAAGACCTTTGACTTGGAGAAGTTTTGGCTATACGATTATCATTACGCTTCGGGTGATAAGGATGAGGAAAGCGGATCAACACTACCAATCTTCATGTCCAAGCTTGATTACCTACGAGTAGGTGGATGGGATGAGAATTATGAATTAGGAATGGTTGCTGACTGGGATTTCTTTCTGAAGTGCAAGTTAAGTGGATTGAAGATGTTACGAACTTGGAATGCCCACTTTTATCACTTTGTATCTTTAACAACGATGACACCAGAGAAGGAACAACAACGCAAAGAATCTGAGCAAGCAGGACATGAATATGCAAGATACAAGTGGGGAGGATATATCAACCACAACCCTCAAACAAATGAAAAATTTATAAAGTAACATGGAAAAAATAGGAGTTATAGGACAGGGATTTGTTGGAACAGCAGTCCGTGAAGGAATGAAAAGTTACTTTGATGTTAGAACCTACGATATTAATGGAGATTGTAGTGAGCTTTCTTTAGAGAGTTTGGTGGCAAGTGTAAAGGAAACCTTCCTATGCTTACCTACACCAATGAGGAAGTCGGGTGAGTGTGATCTATCTATTGTACGAAACTGTCTCAATGAGATCTCAACGTTGGTGGATTCACTAAACAAAAAGAACTTTATTGTTATTATCAAATCAACAATTCCTCCTGGAACAACAGAAAAACTTAACCAGGAATTTAAAAACATACACATTGCATTTAACCCTGAGTTCTTGACAGAAGCAAATGCTGTAGAGGATTATAAGAATCAAAATAGAATTATTATAGGAGCAGACAGACCCTACTCATCTCGAGTAAAGCTGATATTTGCTAAAGCGTTTCCAAAAGTTCCAATTATCAAAACTAGCTCTACAATCGCTGAGATGATTAAGTACGTAACTAACACCTTCTTGGCAATGAAGGTTTCATTTGCAAATGAGATGTATCAGGTGTGTCAGGGTTTAGATATAGACTACGATAAGGTAATCGAGTATGCAAGGTATGATGACAGATTAGGAAACTCACACTGGTCTGTACCAGGACCAGATGGTGATTTTGGTTATGGAGGCCATTGTTTTCCAAAGGATGTAGCAGCATTGACACATTTAGCTGTTAGTTTGGGAGTGGATCCGATAATGTTGGCTGGGACGGTTATTAAAAATAACGAGGTAAGAACTGACTTGGATTGGACAAGACAAGTAGGACGAGCAGTTTCAGAAGATTAGTATGCAGTTCTTTCTACTTATGCCAGGCGATAGTGAAGAGGATACTCTTAACGAAGCCAACCTATTGGGAGAATCATCCTTTGGTACTTTCTGGGCAGGAACAGCTCTCAAGACATTAATGACTGTAGTTGATAAAGAGCCAGAATTGTTGCAACATATGAGAATTGCTCAAGATATGTCTGCCAAGATATTTAGTATAGAGGAGTTCCTCACTGTTATTCAAAAACATAAAATTAGAATGAGATGACTATAAAGACATACTATTATTACTCAAAGGTAGATTCTAAGCGAGAAAAGCTTAGATCAATCATAGCGCCTTCCAGGTTAGCTGCAGCAAAGGTGTTTGCTCAAATCAAAAGACTTGACCTAAAATCCTTCCTAACTATCTATAGTATCAGTAAATGAAACTATTTATAGGAAATAAGGGGGGAATGATGAAGATCGTAATAACTCGAACAAACAAAAAGAAACAATCCTTTGAAGTGGCTGTGTTGGATGGAGTAACTCCTATCCACAAAGAAATGGTTAATGGAATCAAATTGCGCGACGAGATTGTTTGGAAGTTGGCTGATCTTTATGGAGCTCTGGATATTGAAATTATCGAAGCCAAACCCAAAGAGTTTAAGCTCTCAGAGATACCATCCATTCCAGTCTTAGATGAGGAAGAAGCTGAAGAATACTTTGGTCACTGTGAAGAGGCTGTATACGATAGAATGGTAGTTGCGATAGCAGAAGGCTTACAGACTAAACGCGCAACTGTAAGATTATTCGAGCTCAACGGTACTGGAGTATATCTAACCTCAGAGCAGTCTAGCTGGAAGGGTGGATTAGAACAAGCACTTCAGCATTACATTAAAGTAGAGGCATACGAGAAATGCACAACAATACATGAGTTGATAGAAAAATTATAGTTATGAGAAAGTTTAGGTCTACGATACTACTCCAATCTCAGATTGAAGGAGCAATGAAGGTTACACGATCAAATAAAGCAGCAGCTGAGTATTTGAGAGTGAGCTTCAATATGTACAAAAGGTACGCTAAGCGTTACATGAACGACAAAGGAGTATCTCTATTTGAGGCTCACAAAAATCAAGCAGGTGTTGGTGTAACTAAGAACAGAGTGGTAGACTCAAGACACAAAGTTGATGACATTCTATTAGGTAAACATCCAAACTATCCACCACAGAGGTTGTTCAAACGACTACTGCAGAGTGGTTACATAGAAGAGTGTTGTAAGAGTTGTGGGTACCACCAGAAGAGACCTACAGATTTAAAAGCACCACTCGTAATGCATCACATCGATGGAGATAAAACAAATCATACATTTGAAAACCTAGAAGTTTTATGCTACAACTGCTACTTCGTGTTGGTTGGTGATTTAAAAAAGGCACTACTAAAAGACTCAACAGAGAGACCAGAGCAGTATACTTCTGAGTTGTTTGATGGTAATCAAGATACACTAGATGCAATGTCAGGGTTAGATTTATTAACTGACGAAGAGAAGCAAGCAATAATCAATAATTTAGAATCGTTATGATAAGCACAAGACAATCTACAGCTAAGCAAATAAGAAAACTAGAAAAGAAGCTTATTCCAACACTGAGAAATAATAAGAACTACAGATTAGTGATGAGAATAATACTGATCCCAGTAGCCTTCACTACTTACTGGATAGACAAACTTATAGCATATTTATATAAAAACAGACCTACAGAGGGTAATAAACGACACAAGATAAATTTTAGTAATATCGTATCTGGCTTTACTAACCTAGCCTTTCCTAATGAAGAGGTTGAGAAGATAGCTAAGTCACGAGCTGAGATTTGCGCTGGATGTCCTTTTGCAACTAAGACTGGAATGTACAGCGTAGTTAAAGACAATCGCACAGTCACCATTCAGGGAATGAAGTGCGATAAGTGTGGTTGTAACTTGAGTGCCAAGGTAAGAAGTATACATGACACTTGTCCGGTAGGAAAATGGTAAAGAAGAGAATAGGTTTACTAATATTAAACGATGACCTCAACCACATTAAGTTTGTAACAGATGTACTGTCTCAAACTTTAGGCTACCATCCAACACAAGCATTTCAGTGTGCGAACCTGATTGATAAGAGAGGATCTTATATAGTAAAAGAATTTGAACACAAAGATAAACACAAAGCTGAGTTGTATAGAAATATACTAATCGAAGCAGGATTAATAACAAAACTAATACCCTTATGAAAAGATTACTACTAATTGCATTTTTAATTCCATTCTACCTATTTTCACAGAAACAACTAAGAGACTCTGTATACGTTAAGACACCTATATACGAAGTAATGTATAGTGAGAAGTTAGAGAGTCCTCTATGGGTAAAGTATACTGTTCTATGTCCAGCAGGAACAGCATCTCGATCTGGAATGGATTTCTATGTGTGTGATTCGATCAAGACTTCTGACAACGCAGACTACGCCAATAATGTTTACGATAAAGGGCACATGGCACCAGCTGCAGACTTTAACTGCACTAAGGAGATGTTGAAGCAAACTTTTAGCTACTTAAATTGTGCACTACAAGATCAATACCTCAATCGAGGAGTATGGAGACTATTAGAGATGCAAGAGAGGGAGTGGGCTAAGTTGGAGACGGTACAAGTAACCATCTCTGTTGAGTTCAAGAATGCATCTAAGCTACCGACTGGAGCAACAGTTCCTACTGGATTCTATAAGACTATATACCTAACAAAGAGTAAAAAGCTTTATAGATATTACTTCCCCAACAAAAAACCAACTACATCTAAATTTGCAGATTTTTTAATAAAATAGTTGCAAAATCGTTTCTTTGGTAGTATCTTTACTACATGAAAAACGAACAAAGCCTAGGGTATGCGTGCATTAATATGCAACTTCGCAAACAGAATATTTTCACTGGCAGAACCTGTCGCAAAGCTACCTTTCAAGAGAAGGGTTTAGATTACGTAGGTGAATTAGGATTACAGAACGTCCGAGACTTGTACCAGATTGTACAATGGAATAGCCGTAACAACATCAAGGTATACCGTATTGGGTCGGATATATTTCCATGGCAGAGTGAGTATAAGCTAGAAC